>OAWU01000098.1_pt1 | contig 63072 bp, 47 predicted proteins | sample 1477041 | NCBI WGS metagenome assembly OAWU01 (sample SAMEA2580266, study PRJEB22360) | human gut metagenome | biome: human gut; feature: human-associated habitat; material: faeces | place: Denmark | collected 2008/2010
CAGCCCGCTGTCCCGCGGCAATTTTCTCCCACGCGGGCTGTAGCCAGTGGCGGTTACAACCCTGCTGGTTCAGCGTCAGCAGCAGGTCTGCGCTGTAAAAGAGCTTGTCAAACAGCGTAATGGAGTTATCCGGGATAGTGGCGAGCATGGAGTGAGCCAGCACGGTTTCGCTCCGCCGGTAAGGCGCGGTCACGGCATTCAGCAAAATGTGGCTTCCCAGATTCATCAACGCCACCAGACGCATGACCGGGTAGGCGCTCTGCCGCTCAGTGGATGTGTTGGCAGAGCCATAATATTCACGCAACTCAGGTTCATCAGGTGTCCTGAACTGTGCGCCATCAATGGCAAAAAGCTGCAGGCCGTGCCAGTCATCCTTCAGGTAACGTTCCGAGCCCCATGTCTGTGCGGTCTGGTGGAAGAGCCATTCCACCGGGGCGGCCCCCACGCGCTGACGCGCCTGGGTGACAGCGCTGCGGGCCAGCAGGTTGATCCCCGCTTCGCCATCCGCGCTCAGGTTCAGACGGCGAACCACATCGGTAATTGGCTCATTGCGGAAAAAGGCCATGGCCACCACCATCCAGATAACCATGTCCCCCGGTAAACGACGGCGGCGAACGGTCGCATGCGCAGAAAGCGTCAGACAGTGCTGTATCCACTCGACGGGAAGGTGCTCTGCAAACAGTTGTGCAGAGGGCGGTGGCATAAGCGGATGGTCACTGAAATCGAGCAGATCATTGAGAAGTGGCATAAGAAAACGGCTCCCTGTTGTGGAAGCCGTTATAGTGCCGCAGTTTAAGGATCGGTCAACCGATCCTTAACTGATCGGCATTGCAGCCTAGCTGGGGGTTTTCTGTGCACAAAAAAGCCCGGTATCGCTACCGGGCTTGATGGAATGGCAGAACTAATTAGATTAATCCAGCCATTCGGTGTGGAACACACCTTCTTTATCCGTACGTTTATACGTATGCGCACCGAAGTAGTCACGCTGCGCCTGGATCAGGTTGGCAGGCAGTACGGCAGCGCGATAGCTGTCGTAATACGCCACTGCAGCGGAGAAGGTCGGCACAGGAATACCATTCTGTACAGCGTATGCAACCACATCACGCAGCGCCTGCTGGTATTCGTCAGCAATCTTCTTAAAGTAAGGTGCCAGAAGCAGGTTCGCGATACCTGCATTTTCAGCATAGGCATCGGTGATTTTCTGCAGGAACTGGGCGCGGATGATGCAACCTGCACGGAAGATCTTCGCGATTTCACCGTAGTTCAGATCCCAGTTGTTTTCGTCAGAAGCCGCGCGTAACTGAGAGAAACCCTGCGCGTAAGAGACGATTTTGCCCAGGTACAGAGCACGACGAACCTTCTCAACGAATTCCGCTTTGTCAGCAGCTGGTTTAGCCTGCGGACCAGACAGCACTTTGGAAGCCGCAACGCGCTGATCTTTCAGAGAAGAGATGTAACGAGCGAATACGGATTCAGTGATCAGAGACAGCGGTTCGCCCAGGTCCAGAGAGCTCTGGCTGGTCCATTTGCCGGTACCTTTGTTCGCCGCTTCGTCAAGAATCACATCGACCAGGTATTTACCCTCTTCATCTTTCTTCGTGAAGATATCTTTGGTGATGTCGATCAGATAGCTGTTCAGCTCGCCTTTGTTCCACTCAGTGAAGGTCTCTGCTAGTTCTTCGTTGGAAAGGTTCAGGCCCCCCTTCAGCAGAGAGTAGGCTTCAGCAATCAGCTGCATATCGCCGTATTCGATGCCGTTGTGAACCATCTTAACATAGTGGCCTGCACCGTCCGGACCGATATAGGTCACACACGGCTCACCATCTTCCGCAACCGCAGCGATTTTGGTCAGGATTGGCGCAACAAGCTCGTACGCTTCTTTCTGGCCGCCAGGCATGATAGATGGGCCTTTCAGCGCGCCCTCTTCACCACCGGAAACACCGGTACCGATGAAGTTGAAACCTTCAGCAGAGAGTTCACGGTTACGACGAATGGTGTCCTGGAAGAAGGTGTTACCACCATCAATGATGATGTCGCCTTTGTCCAGATAAGGTTTCAGGGAATCGATGGCTGCATCGGTACCTGCGCCCGCTTTCACCATTAACAGGATACGACGAGGCCTTTCCAGAGATTCAACAAACTCTTTAACCGTATAGAAAGGAACCAGTTTCTTACCCGGATTCTCAGCGATGACTTCTTCGGTCTTATCACGGGAGCGGTTGAAAACGGAGACGGTATAACCACGGCTTTCGATGTTGAGCGCCAGGTTGCGCCCCATCACTGCCATACCGACAACGCCGATCTGTTGCTTGGACATTACATACTCCTGTCAGGTGTGGTCGCCGCGACTGTGCGCGGCTTGAAATGTGGCTTAGATGTTAACTCAGGATGAGCCTGAGTAGATAGCGGAAGATGCGATTCAGAGGGGCGTTAGATGAACGCCTTGGCAAAGGAAGGATCAAAAGGCCCTTCTTTCACTTCCATCATTAATGCTCTCGGAGAGAGACATTCGACACTGTGTATATCACCCGGAGAAAACTCGACTACGCTTATTGCAGTATTCTCTCCAGCGACAAATTGATTAATGATTTCGCCATCTTTGCCGTACAAACAGACTTGAACCTGCCCCTGCATAACGACAAACATCTCCCATTGATGAGGAAGTTCATGGAAATGCGGATCGACATAGCTGCCCTGAACCAAGGCAATGAGCAGACGTTGCACTTTCTCTCGGTGCGAATTGTGCAATAAGAGATGAGCGCGCAAGCGTGCAGATTTTCCGGCTTGTTCGTATAAAGCTTCAAGTTGGTGAGTATCAATGAGTCGCATTACATGCCTCTAACCTCATTTCTATAGTCTGTGCCGCAGACTCAACGGAGAACTGTTCTCTCAATAATGCATTCGCGCCTAAGCCGAATTGACGTCGCGCAGCAACATCCTTAAGCATTAACAGTGCGGACTCATGAAGCTTGTCATCCTCACCATTGATATGAATTAATCCGGCATTATTTTGATTGACGACATCAAGCAAATCGTTACCAGCATTCACACTGCCTAGTATAGGTAAGGACTGAACCATATACCCTAGCAATTTACCCGGGAAATTATGCGAAGAATGTCTGGCGGAAAGTGAAAACAAGCCTATATCCATTTCCGAGAGGATAAATTTAAATTCATCCTGATTGACAGAGGCCAAATACGTAAAGTTGGGCAATGACCACTCGGCAGCCAAAGAATTGATTAATTCAACTTCATCCCCCTGCCCGATAAATAAAAAATGGGCTTGCGGATGCTCAGCCATTTTTCGAGCAAGACGCATCAGATTCCCCATATCCTGCGCATGACCGATATTCCCTCCATAGAAGAAAATAACTTTATCATCAAGGCCAAGACGCTGACGCAATGGGATATAACCCTGGGGTGGTACCGTCGGCGTGAGAGAAGCCCAGTTACGCAAAACCTCACAAGGATAACCTTTGTTGTTAACCCGAAAGACCTCAAGATTCTTATCTGACATCAGCCCGATACGGTTTGCCTGGCGATAAGATGATCTTTCGAAAACACGGAAATAGCGTTCGATGAGGGAACCGGCTTTTAACATGCCAGCGTCTATCACCCATTGCGGGAACATATCCCTCAAAATCAGGTAAGCCGGACACTGGCAACGAGATTTAATTTTCTTGACTAAGTGCCCCCAGAAAATGGAGGGTGAGTAATAAACTACCCCATCAAAAGTCTCTTTTTTTATCTGGCTTTTAATGGAATTCCAGGCACGATAGGATAGAAGTGTTTCATTGATGGCTCGTTGAATTTTGCTCACATCCTTGAGAGGCCCACTTTTGAAACGCCATGTCTTGACCCCCTGGAAGGTGCTAAAGGACACATCATCCTGAAGACAGATGTCAGGTGTAATTACCGTAACATCATGCCCACGGCGAATAAATTCCTGAGCCAATTCATGAAACATTTTTGCACCAACTCGCGTACTATTGGGCAGGTAATCATCTATGATTAAAGCAAGTTTCATCAGTATTCTTTCCAGACGACTCGCTTGACATAATCAGTATAAGAATGAACGATTCTGACGACTTTATCTGACACATTAGGCATGCTGTAGTCACTTACTTGTCGTAAAAGACGGGTTTCGCCGCGGGGCTGTGTTGCCAGAATATCCAGTGCCTGTAGAACACGTTCACAATCCAGGCCCACCATCATGACAGAGGCTTCTTCAAAGCCCTCTGGACGCTCATGTGCTTCCCGAATATTTACCGCCGGGAAATTCATAATGGAAGATTCTTCAGTTATCGTACCGCTGTCAGACAGCACAGCACGTGAATTTTTCTGCAAATGGTTGTAATCATGGAAACCTAACGGTTTCAGTAGATTAATATTTGGATGGAATTCAATCCCTTGCTCGTTAATACGATTACGTGTCCGCGGATGAGTGGATACAATAACCGGCAAATCATATTTTTCAGCAATAGTATTGAGAATAGTCGCAAGCTTGACTAGCTGTTTGGGAGAATCAACATTCTCTTCACGATGCGCGCTGACGACGAAAAATTCGCCTGAACGCAGGTTCAGACGCGACAGTACATCCGAATTATCGATTTGAGGCATATAATACGTAAGTACCTCAAACATTGGGCTACCGGTTTTAATAATTCGGTCCGCTGGGAGGCCTTCAGCAAGAAGGTATTCACGTGCAATATCGCTGTAGGTCATATTGATGTCAGCGGTATGGTCTACAATGCGCCGATTGGTCTCTTCCGGGACGCGCTGATCGAAACAACGATTGCCAGCTTCCATATGGAAGATAGGCACTTTACGGCGTTTGGCTGGAATTGCAGAAATACAGGAGTTTGTATCACCCAGCACCAACATTGCTTCAGGCTTTTCGGATTCAAGTACCTCATCAACTTTGATGATAACCTGACCGATGGTTTCTGCAGCATTTTTCCCAGCAGCATTTAAAAAGTAATCGGGTTTTCGTACACCAAGGTCATTAAAGAATACTTCGTTTAACTCATAATCATAGTTTTGACCAGTATGGACAAGAATATGCTCGCAGTGTTCATCAAGCTTAGCGAGAACGCGTGACAGACGGATAATCTCGGGACGCGTACCAACAACAGACATAATTTTTAGTTTTTTCATTACAGAGGTCTCGCAATAGTATCAGGCTCATCGCGACTGAAAATTTCGTTTGCCCACAGCATGACTATCAATTCATCCGCTCCAATATTTGTAACATCATGTGTCCAGCCGGGGACTGTCTCAACGATTTTGAACTCATCTGAGGAAACATTCATCTCATATCGCTCACCGGTAATCACATGTTCAAACCTAAAGCATGCCTGGCCGCGAATGACCAGGAACTTCTCATTTTTGGTGTGATGATAATGACCCCCACGTGTAATGCCGGGATGCGCTGTAAAAAATGAAAACTGCCCCGCTGAAGGGGTTTTTAACATTTCACAAAAAACCCCTCGGGCGTCTCCGTAAGAGGGAACTGAATACGCAAACATATCGGCTGGGAGATAACTTAACCACGTCGAATACAGCGCGCGGATGAACCCTGTTCCTACAGCCTCGGTGACAAGAGTGGAACGGCTTTCTTTGAAGCGATAAAGTAATTCCGCCACCTCACCTACTGTCGTCGAATATACTGGCTTAACAGTTTTGTACCCGCTTTCAACCTTTCCAGACAAGAGCTTTATCGCATCAGAACAGACATCATCAATATAAACAAGATTAACAGGCGCGAAGGAGTCATTGATCGTGATATCGATATTGTTGGCAATATTATGGCAAAAGGTCGCCACGAACGAATTATAATTAGGCTTACACCACTTACCAAAAACATTCGGATAACGATAAATAAAATAAGCTGCACCGCTTTCAGCTGCATAGCGTTCAATATGTTTTTCTGCTGCAGCTTTACTTTGACCATAAGCATTAACCAGTTCAGCCTGAATGGAAGAACTGATCATAATAGGTATGCTTTTATGCTTGGCTAAAAGATAATCAACAATCTGTTGAGTCAGATTGCTATTCCCCTCGGCAAATTCATCAACGTTTTTAGGTCGATTGATACCTGCGAGATGATAGACAAAATCAGCATCTTGAAGGCCAGTTTCCAGATCAGCCGCACTTGAACCGCGGTCAATCTTAACAAGGTCACAGTAGCCTGCTTCCTGAAGGCGTAAGCACAGGTTACGTCCAATAAAACCATCAGCTCCAGTAATCAGGATTTTCATATTAGGCATCCAGATCGTAATGTTCACCCGCACGCAGTGCACGAATAAAAGGTAATTTCAAAAGAAGCGTTTTCATCCCTTCAACATCCAGTCGCTGTGTATTGTGAGAGTTATAATCCTCTACTGCTGAGATTCGGCTATCACCTTGTTCTACGTATTTTCCATAGTTAAGATCGCGCAGGTCTGGTGGAACACGGTAGTAATCCCCCATGTCAATGGCGGCAATCATCTCTTCACGGCTAAGCAGCGCTTCATAAAGTTTCTCACCATGGCGCGTTCCGATAACATTAACAGGATGTTGCTCAACATTAAGAAGTTCTTTGAGAGCAATGGCTAATGTTTCAATCGTTGCAGCAGGCGCTTTTTGGACAAATATATCGCCATTATTACCATGTTCAAACGCATATAGGACCAGATCGACAGCATCTTCAAGCGTCATCATAAAACGGGTCATATTTGGGTCAGTGATCGTCAGCGCTTTGCCCGCTTTGATCAGATCAACGAATAAGGGAATAACGGAACCACGTGAAGCCATCACGTTGCCGTAGCGAGTACCGCAAATCACAGTTTTGTCGCTATTAACATTACGTGATTTTGCGACCATCACTTTTTCCATCATTGCTTTGGAAATACCCATGGCATTAATCGGATATACTGCCTTATCCGTGCTTAAGCAAACGACACGTTTAACCTGGTTTGCAATTGCTGCTTCAAGCACATTCTCTGTACCTAATACGTTAGTTTTCACTGCTTCCAGAGGATGAAATTCACATGACGGAACTTGTTTTAATGCAGCAGCATGGTATATAAAGTCGACGCCACGTGCGGCGCTTAGAATGCTGGAATAATCCCTTACATCCCCAATGTAGAATTTTAACTTAGAATTATTATATTTTTTCCGCATATCGTCTTGTTTTTTTTCATCGCGAGAAAAAATCCTTATTTCTTTAATATCAGTTTCAAGAAAACGATTAAGTACAGCGTTACCGAAAGACCCTGTTCCGCCAGTAATAAGTAAAACCTTATCTTTAAACATTTTTAACACCTCAAAATCTACAATTTATACCAAGTTGGATTTTATTATATCTATATACTGCAATGCTCGAGCTTTCGCAGAAGGAAAACTTTCATAAATTTTCGAACCTTCATTTAATTTATGGTTAAGAATTTCTTTGTTTTGAAAGCCATTAACAAGTGTACTCCTAATATTTTCAACATCATGAGGAGCAAAGTAAAATGCTGCATCTTTGCAAACAGTGTGAGCAAAAGGCAGATCAGAAGTGAAGATTATTTTTTTCATGTACATTGCTTCTAAGTAAGAAGCACTAAAGCATTCTAAAAGTGTTGGCATGAATAATCCATCACAAACTTCATACAACGGAGCACATTGACTAAGTGTTGCATTACCTATGGTGATGACTCGCTCTCTATGCTCTTTTGGGACTAGCTGCAAAAAATCACTTGAAACTGTTAAAATAAACTTATAACAAGGTGGCAATACTGTTACTAATTCTTTAATGACTTCTAAGTTCTTATGAGGGTAATTATGAGAAATAGTTACCAACCAAATATCATTTGGTTCTTTCGTAGGTAATCTATCCAAAATGCTGTAATCATAACAGTTTGAATTTTTTAATAAACCATTAAGTGTGTTTGAAACAGTATAGACTTGTTCTTTTTCAAAGTTAAGAAGTTTTGTTACCCGCAAGTTGACATCATCTGTTTCAGTAAAAATTAAGTCGGCATTTTTCTTGAAGTAATATGGCTGTAATAATTTTAAAATGCAAAATTTCAATTTAGCTTTTAAAGTCAATTTTTTAAATATATATTCAATATCATAAATCAACCAAGGGAGCGCAAAACCAATAGCATGTTTAACATTTTTCGGAGACCAATAGCTAGGACCGAAGATTGTGAAAACTACAGAAATATCATTTTTTTTAACTATATCGTCGAGTTGCCTTCTAACTTTAAAATTCAACAATTTTGATGGAGAAGATTCAATCACTATACAACATGATGCTGCATCATCGCTTAACTGCGAATAAACAACTGGTGAAACAACCGCAATAAAAGAAAATGATGAATCAGATAACTCTTCCAGTACAGAAATTGCTACCTGGACTCCTCCACCAACATACAGATTACTAGCATTAATCAAAAGATTCACTGCAATAATTCCTTATTGCTGAAATAATATCTAACATCCCACCCTCTATCACTATAACTGCCCGGATTTAAAAATTCAGTTATATAATTTTGATAAGGACTGTAAAATTTCTCGAAGTAATATCCGTTCATAATACTGAGATAATTTATAGTAAAGTAAACCATGACAACGAAGAAGAATATGAAACGACTCACACCTTGTTTGTGTTCATTTATTAAATGATTAAGAGCTATTAAAAAACATGGTATAAAGTATACGTCAAGCCTGGTGCTAATAGTACCAAACCTACCAAGATAAACGTCCATGAATATCATTAAATAAACCGAAGTATAAATAAAATCATATGCCCTCGCATTAATAAGACTTTGACCATGTGATTTTATTGATTTAAATCTGTAATCGAATAAAAGCACAACAAAAACTTTGAATACTAATGAAAACGTAAGTACTGATCCAGCATAATCATCCTGACTATACCATCTTATCTTTTCTATATAACCACCAGCAGGGAGCAATGACAGTAACTGTATTAAGTAGTCAACAGGATAAACACTAAAAATTGCCAAAACTAAACCAACGATTGTCAGTATTTTTAATATATATATATTTCTGCGTTTTAAAAACGGAATCAAAATAAAGACAATTACAGCAGAAATATGGAATGAACAAGCCAAAATGGTAAGCATGTGAAATTGCAATTTCTTACCATCATAAAACTTTTTATATGCAACCAAAATAATTGACAGAGCGATTATTTGCCGTATTGCTTCCGTCACGAAAATAAATTGATATAAGAAGAAAAAACCTATGCAAAACAGATAGTTTTTAGTGTTTTTTTCAAAGAATGTTTTTAAACATATTATTAGAACGGCGGTTATTAATGCCTGATAAATCCAATACCCCATTAAAAAAGATGAAACATACGAGAAAAAATAATATCCAGGCTCAATGGCTAATGAAAAACCCTCTCCATTAAATAGATTGTTATAAAATAACCAATCAAGTCCAGTTTGATATCTTAAACCTATAAAGGTTACTAATAGCGAAAATAGTATTATATAAAGTAAAAAACGATTTCTGGCATCAGCAATGATAAAAAAATCTGACATTGCAAGCAGAAATACGAAAGCTAGAAGCAGAAGATATATCGACACTGTCATTCCTTTAATTCATTATAGATTTTTGTTTTCATAAGGATGATGAGGATAATAAAAATGATCATTGCCTTTATTGATAAAGAGATCCAAAGAGACAAAGAGTCAAGGTATATTACTAAGAAATACGAAGCCAATAACAAAGCTGAATACCATAATAACAGAAACAATGAGAGTGGGTTTGCCTTTAACATTATTGTTGCTATGAGATAATGGAAAAATGCCAGCATAAAATAAGCTATTACTGTAGCCCATGCTGCTCCGTGGATACCGTATATTGGTATGAGTATATAATTCAAAGCAATATTTATCGCTACCGCAAGCAATGTACCAATTGAAACATATATTGTTTTTTTCTTATAGAAAGTAAAGTTAACATAGCTTAAATAAATATGAATCAGAGAGTTACCAATCAATATGACAGGAACGACGGATATACTTTCCCTATAGCGATTGTCCGCAAGGACTTCAACCATCTGTTTTGAAAAAAGAATAGATAAAAATGATACTATTAATAATAATAAGGAACTTACATCGACAATTCGAATTATTTTACCATTATCCTTCGAATCAATAAGCTTATATAATTTAGGTTGCCACGAAGAGTTCCAGGCCATAACAACCACTAATATACACATTCCGATATTATATGCGAAAGAATATATACCAGCCTGCCCCTCTCCCAACATCTTTGCGATAAACAATCGGTCAACTTGTGAAAGCAAAGCATTTGAAAGAACATGTATAATTAATGGAGAACTAAATGCAAGTGCTGATATAAAATATCGTACATTAAATTTGAATACAGCTATCTTTTTTAGTTTCTTCAACACATATGTCAGTAAAATAAAGCTAATCACTAACTGAGCATATACCTTAGCAAGGTATTTATCTTGAGTTAAAAACCAAGCAAAGACAAAAATGACAACAACTTCTGATATCTTACTAAATATATTCAGTTTGACAAAGCTAGAACTGAGCCGTGCACCCTGTAGATAGCTAGTATATATATATATATAGCTTAGCAAAATACAAATGGCGACAACCCAATAAACATCATATTTGCTAATACTCAATAACATTCCAAGCGGAACAGCAAAATATATACTTAAAGCGACTAACAATACTTGCGCGGCGGTCAATCCCCATAATACACTACCTAGATATACTGGAAAATCAACTTCATTTTTCATGTAAGCGTTGATAACAGCATTTTGGAGATTTAAACTTATAAAAACATATAAAATCATAACAGCTGCATTTATAAGGGACATCCGCCCATAATCTTCTGGCGACATTATTCTCGAAAGTAGAGGTAGCGAGATAAACATAAATCCTTTGACAAAAAGATCGCCTAAAAAATAATTTATAAAATCTTTAAATGTTTTGTTTTTGTTGCTCATCAGATGCTACCTACATAAGCATCGATCTGTGCTTTTGCTATTTCACTAGCATGGAATTCGCTGGCACCACGGGCAAAGCGTTCATAATTTTTTTCCATTTTCGACAATGCGTCAATAAAGGATTGTGTATCGTTCACATCGAATATAATGCCATTTCTATCATTGACTAAATCACTATGACAGCCCACATGGTTACTGACTATAACCGGAAGCCCTAATGTCAAAGCCTCCTCTACTACTAATCCCCACGGTTCAGATAATGACGGAAGAATAAAACAATCACTTTTAAGTAGTTCTTTTGATAATTTTTTATTGTCAATATAGCCTAAAAATCTGATATTGCTATAGGTTTTATCGTCAAACTGTTTTTTTAATGGACCATCTCCAATTAGTATCAATTCGTAAGGAAGAGTTTTAAATACTTTCACCATAAAATCTATATTTTTTTCCGATGAAATCCTTCCAACATAGATGAAACGAAGAGGATTATTCCTTGTACATGTTTTTTTATTATGAAAACTGGTCTCTTTTAAATTAGAGATACCAACGCCATGGGTAATAACAGTTTTTCCTTTAAAAGAGAATGTCTCCAATATTGCTTTTTGCAATAGCCCTGATGGGTAAGCAAGCGACATACGACCGATAGCTATTTTTTTTAGAAGCCATGTCAAACCAGTTTTCTTCGTTTCAATAATGCTACTTTCGATCACTATTGCATTTTTTTCCCGCTTATTAAATAATGCAGCTAGAGTTACTTCTTTAACTTCCCATCCTGAATATATAATTTTTTTGTACGAAATCGTTCGTAACACTCTAAGTAAATTGAATAGTGTTTTTATTTTACTTCGTTCTTCAAAGTTCTCTTCATTAAGAAAAAAGTGGTCAAACGCAAAGTCGTATGAATAAAAATCTTCATTCCTAATTTTCGACTTATCTGAAACGAATATAACAAAAATATCTTTATTTTTTTGAATTTCGTTGAACAAATTTACTTTATAGAAAGCAGGTACGTTTGTAAGAAATACTGCATCATATTGTTTTCTATGAAATTTCATTCAATAACTCTCGCCATTTTGCAATTACGTTTGATTCTTTGAATTTTTCAACAGAAGCAGCAGCTTTGTTTTGTAACCGTTTTCTTTCTTCTTCGTTATTTATCAAGAAAGAAATAGCTTGTGATAATTTTATAGTGTCACCAGTTGGAACTAACACCCCATTATCACTTGAGATTATACTTTTAGGACCAGCTGGACAATCAAAACTAATACACGCCAAGCCGCTGCTAAGAGCTTCTAAAAGCACCATACCCAAACCCTCAAAGCGAGAAGAAAGTACGAATATTCCTGCAGAAGAATAATGCCTTTGAATATCCTTTTGAAAAGGGATAATTTCAGCGTTAGAGATATTTAACTCGGTAATTAGAGAATTTAAATGGTTCAGCTCTTCTCCGTCTCCAATGATCTTTAAGCGCCAATCATGAGTATTTGCGTCTGCCCAAGCTTGTAGAAGTAAATCAAAACCCTTTTGATGAGTTAATCGTCCCACAGCAAGTACATTTTTTTGTTCTATTTTATTTTGCGGTATATCGGTCGCTTCGAAGCTAATAATATTTGGAATGATTTTATGTTTCTTTCTAGGTAACCATTGCAAATACTTAATTTGATCTTCGCCAGTTTGCGATACAACTGCTGATAATTTAGGATATAGTGCGCTTCTAATTTTTCTCAACACTAAATTACCAACATCATGTTCAAAATGCTCAATAGCTATAATTTTGCTTTTTTTTGCATAGAAAAATAATAGCAGAGACATTTTAATATCGCTTGAAATAAGCACATCATTTTTATTTAGTTCTAAATTTAATCTTTTAAGTTGCTTCAACTTTTTTATAATATATAAGAAATCAAACTTTAACCCTATGATAGCTCCCAGATTACGATTATACATACTCTTTTCAAATTCATCGTACAAATAGATCACATTGACCTTTTCATCCGGGACAAATGATAAATTTCTAGTTGCACGATATAAGCTAATGATAGTGACATCATAAAATTTAGCCAATCCATTGGCTAATGCTACTGAAACACGCTCAATACCACCTTTCGAACTTAAATCTCCTAAGAAAATGTATATTTTCATGATAAACTCTTCATCAATTCAATGACTCTCTGGCTATTATTAGCATCAGAGTATTTATTTATTATGAGATTTATTTGGTTACGTTTTTCAGCATACTCATCATTTCCAGTGATTATTTTATTTATTGAATTCAATAATGACCTTTGACAGCTAACCTTATCTCCTGGCGTCCAAAAATCAAAAGGTTCTAAAGTAAACCCACCGCGTGCAGAACTATAAGCATCTACATCAGGAACTAAAAAAATTAGAGGTTTATTTAGAATTAAGTAATCTAAATAAATTGATGAGTAATCTGTTATTAAAATATCGACCAAGGAAAGCAACTGATTCAAATCGATATTTTTTTGCGTGAGTTCATCAGAACTTATAATAGTTATATTCGAACTTAGTGTTGCGATCCCGCGGAAATATTCCTCCTCGTATGGATGCAATTTTAATATCAAATGTAAATTGCTTTGTTCAAGATAATAATCTATCTCTTCCATGCAGAAATCATTTACTCGAAGAAAATTATTATCAATAATTTCCGCTCCATCAGAATATCTTATATCTTCATTATTCATACGAAATGTTGGAGCAAACATTACAATTTTTTTGTTCTTTATAGATTTAATACCAATATCTGTCAGACTAATTGGTTTGAACAAAAAATCATTACGAGGCTGGCCTGTAATATATACATTATTGGCTTTTTCACGAAAGCTTGCTGAAATTATAGAACGCATTACTTCGGAAGTGGCAATCCTAATGGCTGAATAATCTATCATTCCTTGATGATCATTCTCTCCAAGATAACAAATTTTCTTAAAAGGCATTCCATGCCACAAGCTTATGTATTTTTGATTTGTTGCAATTGGACCTATCATTTCATTATGCGTAGTAATAACATATTTACTTGTAAAGTAATAGAAAAATTCTTTCAATGAACCAGCTCTTACTACAGTAATTCCTTTTTGATTAATTTCTTTTTTAACAGACCAAACGATATGATATGGAAGTTTTTTCTCTATAATATAATCGCTTAGTGCCTTACAATTACCTGAGTAGTCAGGTTTGCTTTTGAAAAAAATTCTATTTTTTTTCTTGGGGATAAAATAATTTAACAATGAAATGCTTTTACTAATTATTTTTCTTGCTATTTTTTTGAAATTCGTCATCTGAGGGTCTTCACAACTTCAATAATTTCTGTGGTAGATACTGATGGTGTTCTTGGTAAATAAATAACATCACAAATGTCATTTACCCAATCAAATCGGCCAGCCCAATCATCACCCATAACTAAAATATCAGCTTCGTATTGGATTATATACTCTTTTTTTTGCTCTAAAGATTCTTCAATAAATACATCATTCACAACTCTAAGAGAATTTATTATACGACAGCGGTCTTCTTGATTATAAATGGGGTAACGACCTTTTTTATTGAAATTCAATTTATCTGAACTTACACCTACAATAAGATAGTCGCCAAGTGAAGCAGCTCGCTCAAGGATATTAACATGACCAACATGAAAAACATCAAATGTACCAAACGTAATAATTCTCTTCATTGTTCTCTCACAATTAAATATGCTACCGCCCCTGGCTCAACAGCTACCAGTGCACTGAATGATGCATGATTCTTTCATTTTCTGTTGTCTGTCATCGGACACTAACTGCCACTAGACAACTGCATTACAACTCTGCTAATTGTCGTCCTAAACGACCTCAGAAACAAGCACAAATCGTTACAAATCTGACCAGATTTAAATCAGATAAATCCATGTTATCATTAGAATTAATAACAAAAAACGGCAGCTACCATTTTGGTTATGTTTCAACATCCCCAAATGATGATTGCCGCTTGTGCAAATCAACTAAGATAAAATCAGTCGTTAGCTAACAACTTCTCAATCCGGCTTCTGAACTTCGCCCCTTCCTTCAGGTTCCGCAGCCCATAGTTCACAAACGCCTGCATGTAGCCCAGCTTCTTACCGCAGTCGTAGCTCTCACCGGTCATCAGCATCGCGTCAACAGACTGCTTTTTCGCCAGCTCGGCGATCGCATCGGTTAACTGGATACGATCCCAGGCGCCTGGCTCGGTTTTTTCCAGCTCGGCCCAGATATCCGCGTTCAGGACATAACGACCAACCGCCATCAGGTCAGAATCCAGCGTCTGCGGCTGATCCGGTTTTTCGATGAACTCAACGATGCGGCTCACCTGCCCTTCTGTCTCCAGCGCTTCTTTAGTCTGGATAATAGAGTACTCGGACAGATCGCCTTTCATGCGTTTCGCCAGCACCTGGCTGCGGCCTGTTTCGTTGAAACGCGCCACCATCGCCGCCAGGTTATAGCGCAGCGGATCCGCAGAAGCGGTATCGATGATGATATCCGGCAGGACCACGATAAACGGGTTGTCGCCCACGACAGGGCGAGCACACAGGATGGAGTGGCCCAGGCCCAGCGGCTGCGCCTGACGCACGTTCATGATGGTCACGCCAGGAGGACAAATGGACTGCACTTCCGCCAGCAGTTGACGTTTAACACGCTGCTCCAGCAGCGCTTCGAGTTCGTAAGAGGTGTCGAAGTGGTTTTCAACCGCATTCTTGGACGAGTGCGTAACCAGAACGATTTCTTTGATCCCTGCAGCAACAATCTCGTCGACGATGTATTGAATCATCGGCTTGTCGACGATCGGTAGCATCTCTTTAGGAATGGCTTTTGTGGCTGGCAGCATATGCATGCCCAGTCCGGCTACCGGAATGACTGCTTTCAAATTAATCATTATTTCTTCCACCTTAAAATGGTTGACGAATTATAGCTCTTAAACCTGTTTTCGCCAGTATGATTTGCCGTAATCCTGTAATGATATTACGCCTTAGCACCACAAATTACAGTAGTTGTAATCTGAATAGAATGCGATTCCGTGCCAGGAATAGTCGCAAAAAGCCCACTGACGATTATCTGTGCGGCAGCGCAAAATTGAGCCGTTCCGTATTCACCACATGCTGATCTACCCGGTCAATATCCACCGAGCTCTGCCCTTTCTCATTCACTGCTTTGATGTTTGCCAGCGACAGCAACGTCTCGTCTTTCGCCATAAACTTACCCCGCACATCCTTACGCAGGTCGAAGTTCAGCTTCAGCGCGGGTCCGATTGCTGCTTCCTGCATCACATTGATATTGCGTAGGAAAAGGTGCTGAGGTTTGTTATGCAGTTCAAGCGTCGCGCGCTGCATGTCGACGTTGGTGATGGCCACAAATGAGGTCGCATTACCGGATGAAATTTGTATGCCGCGCAGCTTATAGGCAAGCTGGCTATTATCCAGACGAATATCGTTAAGCTTGAAGTTCTGCGGAATCGACAGGTAGTCACCTTTAATCACGCCGTAACCGATTAACATGCCGGCACTATTGACCATATCGACATTATCAATAACGAAATTATCACAGCCATAAATTGCTACCGTGGCATTGTCTATTCCCGCCTTTTTACTGAAATCAGGCGTAATATTTTTGGCTTTAATATTGCGGATAATAAAGTGTTTACCGTTCTCAACGTGCACCAGCTGGCGGCAGTTGCTGCCGGTGATATTGGCAACCACAAAGTTCTTCACGGTCTGTTTTTCCGGGTAGTCGTTGTCGTAGGTACTGCCCGCAAGGCCAATACCAATCCCCCAGTTAATCTTCCCGTTGGTGCAGTTGATGTTGTCGATCACATGGTCGGAGATCAGAATATTGCGGTCATTGATGGCCACATTCCACTCTATCGCATCGCCCTGCAGGTGGCTGAATTTGCTGTTGGTGATGCGGGCGCCATCCACCTGGTTATGAAACCCCTGACGCAGGATGGCGTAATTGGCCTGGCTCACGCGGATGTTATCAATGACCAGATTACGCATCACGCTGGGCTTTTTGCCGCCAATGTAGATTTGCGTTACCGGGCCAAATCCGCTCATTGCCAGCCCTTTGATGACACAGTCAGAGCCACGAACGTCAAGGGTAATATTTTCGGTACGGCCTTCGCCCTCACCGATGACTTTGCTGCCCTCCTGCAGGACAAAGCGCCCCCGGCCATTGCCGCTTAACGCCCCGCGAATCAGCAGCGTTTTGCCGTCAGGAATGAAAATGCCCGTGTTGATGTCTTTGCAGGTGAGCCCTGCAGGCACTACGACGGTGTCGCCTTCGTTAAACGCCTGCTTAAAGGCGGCGATCCAGTCGTTGTTATTGTACTGATTTACAGAGACCGTCTTGCCGGTTGCCGCCCGCGCAACGCGGGGCGACAGTAGCGGCATTGCCGCCAGGACGGACAGAGAAGAGACAAAGCTGCGTCGGGTAATCTTTTTCAGCATACAACCTCGGCGTTACAACGTTTGCAGCAGGCTCGCTAACTTGCGATTGATCACCTGCTGGTTAAAATCTGCCTCGACTTTTTGTCGGGCATTGTGCAGCACGGGCTCCAGCGCCTGCTGGTCGATATCGCTAAACGCGGCCAGCCGATCGGCCAGGGCCATGGCGTTATTTTCGGGGACCAGCCAGCCGGAATGATCTGACTTGATCAGCTCCGGGATCCCGCTGTGCAGCGTCGATACCACCGGAATCCCCACCGCCATCGCCTCCATCAGCGCCACCGGTATGCCTTCCATGTTGCCATCGGCGCCAGTAACGGACGGCAGCAGAAACACGTCGGCTTCATCGAGCATGGCCTTCACCTCGTGACTCGGCTTAAAGCCCGGCATCTCCACGTGCGTTTCCAGCTCATACTGTTCAATAAGCGTACGCAGACGACGCTCCCACGGGCCGATACCGAGAATGCGATAACGGAAATCCACCCCGCGCGCCTTGAGCTGGCGGCAGGCTTCAATCGCCACATGCAGCCCTTTTTTCTCGGTCAGTCGGGCAACGGAGATAATCTGCAGCGGTTTACCCGGCACCTTGACCGGACGGCGGGTAAAACGCGCCAAATCCACACCCATCCGCGAGACGGTGATTTTCTCGCCCGGGCAGCCCATCTTTTTGAGGCGTCCGGCCCACAGGTCGCTGATGGGCAGCATCATGTCGCCGCGCTGGAACAGCTGCTGATACTCCGGCGTGTAGTGGTTCAGCACTTCACGGCTGGAGATATCAATGCCGTGGAAGATCGTGGCGATCTTCCCGTCAATCACCCCCAGCTCGCGCAGTTTGGCTGAGGTCACCCCTGCCGGGCCAAAGTGGGCGATAAAGACATCAGCGCGGTACGGCTGCGCCGTTTGCCCACAGATGGCCGACAGGATCAAATTGCGCGACTCCGCGCCATAGCGGGAGATATTCAGCGCTCGCCAGGTCGACGCGCGATGAAGCCCGCGTAAGGTCTGGCTGGCACGGTAGCGCAGCTTGTTCACTTTTCCGGATGGCTCATCCTGCAGCCAGCGGGTTTTCGCCTCCAGCCCATACTGGGTATACGCCGCATGGGTGTTTTGCGTATCGCCCTTTTGCAGGGCGATAATTTCCACGTCATATCCCATATCGATAAACGCGGTGATTTGATTGAGTACAAAGGTTTCAGACGACAGTGGAAATTTCAGTAAGAAGAAACCAACCTTCATTTCCCCTCCCGCACGCGGTCAAGCACCGACTTCACCATCCCCATTCCCTTTTCGCGCTCGGCTTTCACCACCACGGCCAGGCGCTCATTCACGGCGGGCAGTTGCCCAAGGGTGTCGCCCACCATTGCGCCGAGCGAGCCATCCAGCAGATGACGGATATCCACGGCCATTTCCGGCATCCCCAGCTGCTGCATAATCCCGGCAGATTTGTGCTCATAGTTGATGGCAATGGCCGGCGTGCCGAAGTTCATCGAGATGATGGCAGAGTGCAGACGGGTGCCCACGGTCAGGTCACAGGCAGAGAGCAGTTTGCCCATCTCCAGATCGTTCAGTTCGTCCATCACCACGTGATACCGGGACGGATCGTTCACCAGATGGCGCAGGTTCAGCGCCACCATGCGATCATCCTTGTTGTAGCTATCGATACCGGTACAGGTAGAGAGCGCCAGCACCTGATAACCGCTGTCCAGCACGCGGTTAACGACCTCGGCAAAGGCCTTCTCGTAGGCGGCCTGAGTCGTACCTAAACGCTTATCAAAAGGTGCCAGCTCGCGCAGGGTAATGGCGACGGTTTTCTGTTTCGCCGCCACGTCCAGCCAGTGCTGCACCGCGTAGCTCGGCTGGAAGCTGTCATCCTGGTGATCCACCAGCCACGCGGTATCCACCCCGTGCTCGACTTTCGAAGTGTCGATCTCGCTGCGCTTCATCATGTCGAGGCTGACTGACTCACGTAAAATCAGGGCATCGCAGTGGCCAAACACATAGTTTGCCAGCTGGTTGAACTGAGGTTCCTGGAATGGCCCGACGCTGTGACCAATCATAAACAGCGGCTTCTTCGCCATAAAGGTACAGAGCGCATGCTCAAACTGCGGCACGCCGTAGAGATCGACAAAGAACGAACCGCCCACCTGAATGATGGCGTCATAGCCGGAAAGCAAACGCACAAAATCGGTAAAGCCCTGCGCGATGGCGATGTTGCGCAGCTTGCCGGTGTCGGTTACGCGAGAAAGCAGCACCTGATGCTGGTAGCGGCGACGCAACACTTTCTTCACGCGTCCCATCACGCCCGCAGCGTTATTGTGCTGTTTCATCTGGCTGTAGAGCGGGTCGCCCATCACCGGGCGGTTCAGTAACCAGGATGAGCTGACCGGGTAACGGCTCATCACGTCCACTTCTGTCTCAGGCTTAAGGGTGTTAATTGCATCCAATAAACCGCGCAGGATGGCGCTGTCGCCACGGTTGCCGCAGGTATGGTTGCCAAGAATTAATAATTTCATAATGGCCTCTTAAATAACTAGCCTGCGCGAAGCAGCGTTTTCATTTTTTCGTTACGGCAAAACTGGCGCTTCATCTCCACCACCAGCGCATTGCGTGACAGCACAATCATCACCCCAAACGCCAGTGCGCCCGCGGCAACCTGCACTGCCAGCAGCGCGGCCAGCGGCAAATGGCCCTTCAGGAGCACGCCCAGACCGTAGCTCACCACCAGGGTCGGCAAGGAGAGATAAAACGGCAGCCACAGGCTCAGGATGTACTGACGGTAGCTGGAGCCCAGCACTGGCTTGATCATGATGAAGTAGCTCAGCACGGTGTTGATGATTTGCACCAGCAGAAAGCCCAGCGTGACGCCAATGGCGCCCGCCATGTGTCCGCCGACGATAATTGCCGGAATAAACAGGAAGGTTTTAAATACGTTGAATTTAAAGCTGATATCCACGCGCGCTTTCGCCATCAGCAGGGAGCCAATCGGGTTACCCACGGAGCGCAGCAGCCCCACCACGCAGAGCAACTGCAGGATCGGGATGATGCTGTTCCACTTCTCGCCAAACACCAGCGGCACAAAGTTGCTCGACACCACCATCAGACCCAGCAGTACCGGGAAGTTAATAATGCCGACCACGGAGAGCAGCTTGTAGAAGTTGACGCGCAGCTTTTCAGTGTCGTCCTGAATTTTGGCGAACGCCGGGAACAACACGCGGGTGATAATCGGGTTGAGCTTCATCGGCGGGACGACCGCAACGTTGTAGGCCAGGTTATAGCCCCCTGTGACGCTCGCCCCCAGAATGCGCGCCAGCACCAGCGTGGAAAGGTTAGTGTTGACATAGTTGATGATGCTGTCGGCCGTCAGCCAAGCGCCAAAACGCAGGTTCGAGGAGACGGACGCCAGGGAGAAATGCAGCCCCGGGCGGTAGATCTTGCGACCAAAGTAGCCGAACAGCAGCGTGCGCACGGCAGAGTTCACCAGATACCCCAGAATGGCGGTCATGGCCAGCGGCCAGAAATGGGCGCTCACCACCGTGAAGGTAAAGCCCGCCAGCACGGCGCTGGTTTCAATCATGCCGATCTTGTTGAACTCCAGCTCTTTTTGCATCAGCGCGCGGAACTGCTGCCCGTGCGGGATCACCACAAAGGCAAACGACAGCGTGCGCATCAGCGGGGCCAGATCCGGGTTGTGCAGCACGCTGGCGATCACATCGCTCAGCAGGAACACCAGCACAAAAACAGATATCCCCAGCCCCACGTTCAGCCAGTAGAGCGTGGTCAGCTCCAGCTGGCTAATCTCTTTGCGCTGGATAATCGAGTTGGCGATACCGAAGTCAGACAGCGTGTCGGCCAGCGCGATAATCACCAGCGAGACGGTCAGCAGACCGAACTGATGATTATCGATAATGCGCGCCAGCACGGTCATCTGCACCAGCCCCAGGCCAATGATGACTATAGTCGCCATCGCTGACCACTTGGCGCCGCTGATGGTTTTTTCACGTAAGCTCATCTTAGTACGCCGCTTTGCTCACGAAACCTTTGAAGATGGTCAGAAAAACAATTTTGATATCGAACCAGAGGCTCCACTCACGGATGTACTCAAGGTCGAATTCAATGCGTTTTTCCATTTTTTCCAGCGTGTCGGTTTCACCGCGCCAGCCGTTGATTTGCGCCCAGCCGGTAATGCCTGGCTTCACTTTATGGCGCAGCATGTAGCCTTCAATCAGCGAACGGTACTGCTCGTTATGGGCAACCGCATGCGGACGTGGCCCGACAATCGACATACCGCCGGTAAAGACGTTGATAAACTGCGGCAGCTCGTCCAGCGAGGTGCGGCGCAGAAAACTCCCCACGCGGGTCACGCGCGGATCGTTCTGCGTAGCCTGCGTCACCACTTTGTCGTTCTCCATCACCTTCATGGAGCGGAATTTCCACACCATAATCGGCTTACCGTCCATGCCGTAGCGCGTCTGACGGAAGATAACTGGCCCGGGAGAGCTCAGCTTCACCGCCAGGGCAATACAGCACAGCACCGGGGAGATCAGCAGAAGGATCAGTGAAGAGAGCACAATGTCCTCCAGGCGTTTGAGAACACGGTTGATACCTGACAGCGGCGTGTCGTACAGCGGCACTACCGGTACACCGTTCACCTCTTCGATACGGGAATGGAGAATGTTGAAGGTAAAGACGTCCGGAATGAGGATCACGGAACAGGTGGTATCCGCCAGGTCGCGCATCAGTTTCTTAATGCGGGACTCCTCTTTCATCTGCATCGCAATGTAGACGTTGTGAATTTTTCCCGCTTTCGCATCGTCAATAAGCTGGTCATAGTTGCCCGCCCAGTCCGACGGTACGCCACCCGGTTTCGCGTCGTGGTAGATCCCAACCACTTCAAAACCTAACCACGGCTCTTTGCGGAAGCTATCAAGCAGCACCTGGCCCACAGGCAGATCGCCGGCAACGGCGACATAGCGGCGGTTGTAACCACGGTTACGCAACCAGCCCGCGCCAAAGCGGATAAGGGAGCGGCAAACCACCATGCCGACGCTGGTTAACAGATACCAGCAAAGATACGTCACCAGACGATTATCAAAATCATGGCTGAACGCCACCAGGCCCGCGCTGAAGATCAGGCTTAAGGTCCAGTTCTGCAGCAACAGCATCAGTTCGGTGGTCATCTTGACGCCACGCCACGAACGATAGAAATCCGTCATCCCGCCGATCATCTGAAACACGACCAGCGCAATCAGTGCCATCAGCAGGTGCATGTATAAGAACGATTGCCCGCCGATCCAACACACCGCCCACAATCCGCCGACCATGATGGTGATATCAGAAAAACGCTGCACCATAGAGATTAACGATGCATTCGTTCTCGCTCGTTCGCGCTTTTTTAGATTCGTCATCGTTGTTCCTTTAGTTCAAAACCTTACCCCTCACCCTAACCCTCTCCCCTGTGGGGAGAGGGCTGGGGTGAGCGGCAATGATTACTGATTCAACAGAGCCAGAATGTCCTTCGTTCGGGCTTCCATCAGCGCGGTGTCGGCGCGGGATTCCACGTTCAGGCGCACCACCGGCTCGGTATTGGACGAGCGCAGGTTAAAGCGCCACTGCGGGAACGCCATGCTGATACCGTCGGTACGGTCAATTTCCAGCGCGTGAATTGCAAAGTGCTGTTCCACGCGGGCAATGGCTTCAGCCGGCTGTGCCAGTTTGCTGTTGATCTCTCCACTTGCCGGGAAGGCCGCCATATGGTCGCGCACCAGCTCGCTCAGGGTCTGACCTTTCAGGCACAGCAGTTCGGTCACCAGCAGCCACGGGATCATCCCGCTGTCGCAGTAGGCAAAATCGCGGAAGTAGTGATGGGCGCTCATCTCGCCGCCGTAGATGGCGTCTTCTTCGCGCATACGCTCTTTAATAAACGCGTGACCGGTTTTGGACATCACCGGCGTGCCGCCTGCCGCTGACACCACGTCAACGGTGTTCCAGGAGAGGCGCGGGTCATGAATGATCTTCGCCCCCGGATTTTTCTCGAGGAACGCTTCCGCCAGCAGGCCGACAATGTAATAGCCCTCGATGAACTGCCCTTTCTCGTCGAACAGGAAGCAGCGGTCGAAATCGCCGTCAAAGGCGATGCCCATATCCGCACAGTGTTCAATCACCGCATTGCGGGTGTCGTCGCGGCACTCTGGCAGCAACGGGTTCGGGATACCGTTCGGGAAGTTGCCATCCGGGGTGTTGTGTACCTTGACGAAGGTCACCGGCACGTTCAGCGCCTTAAAGCGGGCTTCCAGGGCATCCACCACCGGGCCCGCCGCGCCGTTGCCGGAGTTAATGACCAGCTTCAGCGGCTTAAGGTTCGCCACGTTGATGTAACCCAGCAGGTGATCGATGTACTCTTTACGCAGATCGATCTGCTTGTAGCTGCCGCGTGCAGACTCGTTCACCGGCGGGAAGTCGTTGGCTTCCGCCAGACGCTGCACGTCGCGCAGGCCGGTATCGCCGCTGATAGGGCGCGCACCCTTGCGCACCAGCTTCATACCGTTGTAATCCATCGGGTTATGGCTGGCCGTGACTTCAATCCCGCCGTCCACGCCCAGGTGGAAGGTGGCAAAATAGATCTCTTCGGTACCGGAAAGGCCGATATCCAGCACGTCCACGCCCGCGTCCTGCAGCCCTTTCGCCAGCGCCAGCTTCAGGGATTCGCTGGTCAGACGCACGTCGCCACCCAGTACGATAGTTTTCGGTTTCAGGTATTCGCCGTACGCGCGGCCGATGCGCCACGCAATGTCTTCATTCAGCTCTTCACCCAGCTTGCCGCGAATATCGTAGGCTTTAAAACAGGTTAACTTTTCCATCATGACCCCTTTTTCAGGCAACAGTTGGCCCGCCCAATTAACAGGCAAAATATTTTTTATTCATTCGTAGGCCCGGTAAGCACAGCGCCACCGGGCATGATGCGAAGCGGTTACACCCGACCGTAGCGGTCCTGGAAACGGACAATATCGTCCTCTTCCAGATACGCGCCGGAGCGCACTTCAATTAAATCGAGAGGTATCTTCCCTGGGTTTTCCAAACAGTGTGTCGCCCCCAGCGGAATATAAATTGACTCGTTTTCACCGAGCAGTTTCACTTCACCGTCGATGGTCACTTTGGCGGTACCCGCCACCACCACCCAGTGCTCGGCACGATGGTGATGCATCTGTACCGACAGGCCTTCGCCCGGCTTCACGGTAATGCGCTTCACCTGGTAACGTTCGCCCGCATCGATGGAGTCATATTTGCCCCACGGCCGGTACACTTCGCGGTGAATATGGTGCTCGTGGCGACCGTCGGCTTTGATCTTCTCCACCACCTTTTTAACGTCCTGCACGGCGTTACGGTCGGCAATCAGCACGGCGTCTTTGGTCTGGACGACCACCAGATCCTTCACCCCCACCGTGGTCACGAGGCCGGATTCGGCGTAGACGTAGCTGTTCTCGGTTTTGTGGCTAATCACATCACCGTGATGGACGTTACCCTCCGGGGTATGCGCGCTGATCTCCCACAGGGAGGACCAGGAGCCAACATCGCTCCAGCCTGCATCCATCGGCACCACCACCGCATCCGCCGTGCGCTCCATCACCGCATAGTCAATGGACTCTTCCGGGCAGGCGAGGAAAGCGGCTTCGTCGACGCGAATAAAGTCGAGATCCGGATCCACCACGTTCATGGCTTTTTCGCAGGCGCTCAGGATATCCGGACGATACTTTTGCAGTTCTTCCAGATAGCGACCGGCGCGGAACAGGAACATACCGCTGTTCCAGTAGTATTCACCGCTGGCAACGTAGGCCTGCGCGGTTTCCAGATTCGGTTTCTCAACGAACTGCGCCACGTCAAACGCCACGCTGTCGCCTTCGCCCGGCGTCACGCTGCCGCGGCGGATATAGCCATAGCCGGTTTCTGGCAGATCCGGGACGATGCCGAAGGTCACCAGCTTGCCGCTTTCAGCGTAAGGAATGGCCGCCCGCACTGCGTCGCGGAACGCCTCTTCCTGCTGAATGACGTGGTCTGCCGCCAGGACCAGCATCAGCGGATCGCAATCCGGGCTGCTGCGTTTTGCCGCCAGCGCCGCCAGGGCAATGGCTGGGGCGGTATTTCGTCCGGCAGGCTCCAGAATGATGTTTTCTGTGAGTTTGTTCAGCTGGCGCAGCTGCTCGGCAACAATAAAGCGGTGCTGTTCGTTACAAATCACCACCGGGCTTTCACACTCCACACCCTGCAGACGGTTAACCGTCGTTTGCAGCATGGTGAGATCCCCTTTCAGGCAGAGGAACTGTTTTGGATAGAGCACGCGGGACAGCGGCCACAACCGGCTACCAGAGCCACCTGCCATCACAACCGGATACAACGTGGTTTGACTCATGATTTATCCCCGTATATCTGCAATAAATTGGCTCAGCACGTTCTCTTTCTCGAGCGTGCGTTCGGCATATTCACGTGCCACCGTGTTCACTTTTGGCATGGCGAGTGCCTGTTCAATTCCGGTCACCAGCGCCGGAACCGATTCCGGCTCCACGCAAACGGCGATCCCCGGGTAGCTGTCACACAGCTGGCCTAATTCGGTTTCAGCTTCTGCCGTGATCACGGCGTTCCCGCCCACGGCCAGAATGTTGGTCAGCTTGGACGGCAGCACCGCATCCGCCGCGCCGCGCTTTTGCACCACCAGATGGCAGTCACCCATCTTCAGCAGCGCAGGCAGCGCCTCGTAAGACTGAAGCGGGAAGAATTTCACGTTAGTCAGGCCGCGTTCACTGGCCATCTTCTCCAGACGCGCTTTTCCGCCGCCCTGACCGACAATCACAAACATCCACGGATGTTCGCTAAGCTGTTGAGCCGCCTCGATAACGTTCTCCAGCCCCTGCTTTTCGCCGATATTGCCTGAATAAAGAATGATTTTTTGGTCATCAGGCAAACCGAGCTCTGCGCGAAGCGCCTGCGCGTCGTGTTCTGTTACGTCACGGAAACGGGCCACTTCGGACCAGTTCGGGAAAAAGATCACCTTTTCCGGCGCGACGCCCTTCTCCTGCGCTTTGTTCATCATCGAGCGCGAGATGGTGGAGACATAATCCACGTTATGCAGACCGCTGCGCTCAAAAGCGCTGGCGAGTTTCGCCACTTTGCCGCCCTTGCCTTTACCTGCCATCCCCAGGCCCAGCATGGCGTCGACTTCATAATCCTGAATGTGCAGCAACGTGCGCGCACCGGAGAGCTTGCCCAGCAGCCGCATGCCCGGCGTGCAAAACAGCGTTGGCACTACGCCGATAATGCGATCCGGCTTCCAGCGACGTTGCGCCATCAGTGGAAAGAAACTGCTGACGGCAAAACTGCCGAGATGCAACAAGCGTTTCAGGGTGCTCGGCTGTTTTGGCACGTACAGCGGGCAGCGCCACACCGTGGCGGCCCCCTCTTCTCGTTTGTAGCGCCAGGCAGAATAGTTCTCACCCACCTGCCATTGCGGGTAGTAAGGCGGTGCGGTAATGATCCGCACCTCATGACCTTGTGCCGCCAGCCATTCCACCATCTCGCCGGTGTATTTGCCGATGCCGGTTAACTCCGGCGAGTAGTTAATGCCGTAGACCAGTATTTTCATAATCCGGGTACTCCGGCACGCTTCTCAGCGAGAAAATAGGCGCGGCTGTTAGCGTGAACATCGTTACTGGCGAGCAGCGCGTCCGGCGTCAGCCAGCGGTAATCGTCATGCTGCTCATCCGGCAGTAACAGCTCTTCTTCCGCTACTCTGAAGCGAAAACCGAGCACCACATAGTGAGTGGTGAAATCCGTGCCGGAGAAGTTATCGTCATAAAAGTGCTGCCAGACACCGTAAAACTGGCCTGCTGTTATCGGCAGACGCAGCCCCAGTTCCCCCACCCTCAGCCGCTCAAATGCGGCTTCCAGCGTTTCGTCTTTCTGCACGCGCCCTCCCGGCACAAACCAGTAACCCTGCGCCGGGCGGTTGGTTCTTTTGCCAAGCAGAAACTCGCCGCGACTGTTCTCGACAATAAAGTCGAGAGAGACAAGCGGTGTGGAGCGCACTACAGTGGCAAAGTCTTCCTGACGTAAAAACATCATTCCCCCCGAAAGCGGTCTTGATTCTCAAGGAACCACTGGTAAGTGCTGGCAAGCCCCGCTTCCAGTGAGATTTCGTGATACCAGCCAAGCTGATGCAGGCGCGTCACATCCAGCAGTTTGCGCGGCGTACCATCCGGTTTGCTGGCATCAAAAACCACCCGACCTTTGTAACCCACCACTTTGGCGATGGTTTGCGCCAGCTCGCGGATAGTGCAGTCAACGCCCGTACCAACGTTAATGTGCGACAGCATCGGTTGGGTGTTCTCCAGCCAGACTTCATGCGCCAGCTCCATGACATGAATGCTCGCCGCCGCCATATCATCGACGTGCAGGAATTCACGCATCGGTGTACCGCTGCCCCATACCACCACGTCCGGTGCATTCTGTGCCGTCGCCTCGTGGAAGCGACGCAGCAATGCAGGGATCACATGCGAATTACTCGGGTGGAAGTTGTCATGCGGGCCATACAGGTTGGTCGGCATGACTGAGCGGTAATCGCGTCCGTACTGGCGGTTGTATGATTCGCACAGTTTGATCCCGGCGATTTTGGCAATGGCGTAAGGCTCGTTGGTCGGCTCCAGCGTGCCCTGCAATAACTCGCTTTCTGCCATCGGCTGTTTTGCCAGTTTCGGGTAGATACAGGACGATCCAAGAAACAGCAGTTTGTTCACGTCGTTCTGATGCGCGGCGTGAATGATGTTGCTCTCAATCATCATGTTCTGGTAGATGAAATCCGCCGGATAAGTGTTGTTGGCAACAATGCCGCCCACTTTCGCCGCCGCCAGATAGACCTGGTCAATGCGTTCGCTAGCAAAGAAATCATGCACCGCGCGGCTGTCCAGCAGGTTCAGCTCGTCGCGGGTGCGTAATACCAGTTCCACATCACCGCGCTGTTCGAGCTGCCGCCTGATGGCAGAACCGACCATCCCACGATGGCCAGCGATAAAAATGCGTTGTTTACTCATGCTTATGACTCCAGCGCGATCGCCACGTCGTAGCCGTGAGATTTCAGCAGAGAGTGTTTTTTCGCCGCTTCGAGGTCATTAGCCACCATTTCAGACACCATCTCTCTGAGGGTGATTTCCGGTTTCCAGCCCAGTTTTTCGTGCGCTTTGGTCGGGTCGCCGAGCAGCGTTTCAACTTCAGCCGGACGGAAGTAACGCGGATCAACGGCGATAATCACATCACCCGGTTTAACGCCCGGCGCGTCATGTCCGGTGACGGAAACCACAATGCCCTTCTCTTCAACACCCGTGCCTTCAAAGCGCAGTTTGATGCCCAGCTGTGCCGCTGCCATTTCCACGAACTGACGCACGGAGTACTGAACGCCGGTCGCGATAACGAAATCTTCCGGCTTGTCCTGTTGCAGCATCATCCACTGCATTTTCACGTAGTCTTTGGCATGGCCCCAGTCACGCAGGGAATCCATGTTGCCGAGATACAGGCAGGACTCCAGGCCCTGAGCGATATTGGCAATCGCGCGGGTGATTTTGCGGGTCACGAAGGTTTCGCCACGGCGCGGCGATTCATGGTTGAACAGAATGCCGTTGCAGGCATACATGCCGTAGGATTCGCGGTAGTTAACGGTGATCCAGTAGGCGTACAGTTTTGCCACTGCATACGGAGAGCGCGGATAGAACGGCGTGGTCTCTTTCTGCGGAATTTCCTGTACCAGGCCGTACAGCTCAGAGGTGGACGCCTGATAGAAACGGGTTTTCTTTTCCAGACCGAGGAAGCGGATCGCCTCCAGCAGGCGCAGCGTACCCATCGCGTCGACGTCAGCGGTATATTCCGGTGACTCAAAAGAAACCGCAACGTGGCTCATTGCGCCCAGGTTGTACACTTCATCCGGCTGCACTTCACGCAAAATGCGCGTCAGGTTGGAGGTATCACTCAGGTCGCCATAATGCAGATGGAATTTCGGGTTGCAGGTGTGCGGATCCTGATAAATGTGATCCACGCGCTCGGTGTTGAATGACGATGCACGACGCTTAATACCATGCACCTCGTAACCTTTTTCCAGCAGAAACTCTGCCAGGTAAGAACCGTCTTGTCCGGTTACACCGGTGATGAGAGCGACTTTTGACATGTCTTATTCCTCTGTATTTTTTGAATTTATTTAGTTTCAACGCGTTCGCGTATCACCACTGCGGGATTCCCCCGGCAAACCACATTTGCCGGAAGCGATTTAAAAACACTGCTTCGTGCACCCACGACGGTGCCGTCGCCAATCGTGACGCCAGGGGCAACAAAAACATCGGTTGCCAGCCAGCATTTCTCGCCAATCACAATAGGCGTGGCATTAATGGTGAAATGTTGACTTGCATGGTCGTGGCTACCGGTGCATAAATAACTTTTTTGCGATATCACCGAATGTGCGCCAATGGTTATTTCACCGAGGGTATATAAATTGACGTCATCGCCGACCCACGCGTAATCACCTAAGGTTAATTTCCACGGATAGGTAATTTTTACTGACGGACGAATAACTACGTTTTTTCCTATTTTTGCGCCGAATAAACGTAATAAAAAAGCCCGCCAGCGATACAATACTTGTGGCGACCAGGCAAATATTGTTGACTGTACTGCCCACCATAATTGCACTTTAATAGCGTTGCCGCCCCGAAACCCTTTCGGCACCGAGAAACCGCTTAAATCTTGCATCGTTTTCCCTTATATTCAGCTTTTGTTATATAAGGCTTTCGTCTTTGAGGTAGTACGTTGGCGTAAATGCCAGGATAATTCAGCCCAGAAGCCAGGCACATGTAATATTTGCCGTTGGACTTTTTTGGCGTCAGCACACAATTCCATATTATTGGTGGTTGATACCCCACCCATAGAAAATTCAGACACCAGGCCATTGAGTTTTTTAAATGCATAACCGGCTTTATACATTTTGGCTGCCAGCGCGTAGTCGGAAGAAACTTTATATTCCAGGTCATAACGCCATTTTTTCAAGCCGGATACAGGGAAAAATATCGCCTGATGACTGGCGGGCAGGCTGTGATAAATATACCAGCCCGGTTTGGCGCTACGTTTAATTTTATGCCCGTCGCCAAAATCCAGCAGCGCATCGCCGGTGATCATCATGTTATCTTTTTGCATTTTTAACTTACGGACAAAATTTGCGGCATCCTGATGAAAAATATCGCCCGAATTGAGAAACAACGCGAACTTGCCTTGTGCCATCGTAATGCCTTTGTTCATGGCGTCGTAGATACCGTTATCTGGCTCGCTGACAAAGCGTAGGTTATAGATACCATTGAGATTTTCCAGATACTCACGGGTGCCGTCATTGGAACCGCCATCGACAACAATCCATTCGAAGCTGATATCTTCCGCCTGCGCCAGATGCGCCAGCGAGGCATGTGTTTTGACTATCCCTTCGAGGTTACGAAACGCGACAGTGATTATGCTAAGCAACATGTTCTTATTCTTACCTCGTAATATTTAACGCTTTTCGCAAAATAAACGGACAGACGATTAAAAATGCATATTCCGGGCTAAATATCGAACCGGTAAAAAACAGCGATACCGGAGTAAAAAGATATAATTGCACGCGAAAATTGCGGTTATCACCAAAAGCGTTGATCATCATTTTTATCACTTTCCCCATGTACCACAGCGATAAAAACACTGCGAACCAGGAAAAATAAATAATCAGCAAATACAAACCATTGTCTATGGTTTTTCCGACATCCGCACCGTTAAATATTCCGAATGATGCGACATATTCATAAAGTGAGCCAAATCTGACTACACCGTCAATATGGGTCAAAGAATAACCGACCATCACCAGCGGACCGACAATACGATAATACGATGACGATCCTTCCGTACCTAAATCGCCCAGACGGGTGGAAATATAAGGAAACGCGATTACCACACCAACCAGGAATACAGCCAGAGAAATCAATGCCAACGGTAACTTTTTCTTAATCGCCTCTTTATTCAGATATTGAAATGCCCACTCCAGCAAATAAAACAGGATAAAGGTCATAACCCCTGAAAACGATCCGGATAATATTATCCCTGCGAGAATCATAGCATCGGTTTTAGGCGTTTTGATACCAAACTGTTTGATGCTGAGCCAAATTGAGATTAATGCCAGAGCGAAAAATGCCGGTTCGAAATAAAGTGCTGTCGTGCGCTTGCCGCCGAATTTAATGAAATTCAGTACATAGCTGTTGCTGTAAATCAGATATTTCGAAATCGACTCCATAATACTGCTGCCACCGGTGAGGATAATTTGCGCCATCTCCACCGCCGCCAGCGCCACCACCAGCCCGACCACCAGATAAAAGAAACGTAATATCTTGCGATGGTTGTGTGGCGAAATCGTTTTAAAGCGAATACTCCACACCATGCCAATAATGATCACAATATAGACAAACAGCATGGTTGAAGTGACGTATTTACTGGCATCCAGCGACTGACCAAACAGATAGTTAAACGCCGTGAGTCCCGCACCAATCCCTAAGGCAATCATCAATTTTTTAACGCTGATGCGTTCTAAAAACAGCAGTAACAAGACAGGTAAAAAAGTGACGATGGTGATGGGGAAACTTTCGCCAAGCTGGGCGATTTTGACGTTAACCAGCAGGTAGATCAGCGGCAGCAGCAGGTAGCTACAGATTCTGATAGAAGTTGACATACTCCTCCAGCATCTGTTGTCCACTGTAGGTGGCGCGGCTGCGTTGGCTGAACTCAGCCAGCGTGGTACCAAATATCGCCTGCGCGATTTCCGGTTTGCTTAACTGCACCAGTTGCAGCACCTCTTCTTCACTGACGGTTTTACCACCGGATTTTTGCAGCACTTCCCGCGCCGCGTCGCTATGGGTGGCAATCACCGGCACGCCAATCGATAGCGCCTCACACAAAATCAGCGGGTAGTTATCGACGCGAGAACTGAACACCAGCGCATCCATCTGATTGAGCGCGCTCATCAACTTGCGCTTGTCAGTTTCAAAGCCGTGATTAACCACGTTGCCAGCGGTGAACGGCGAGAACTTACCAAAGGTATGCAGTTCGATTTTGTCGCCCAGCGCCATCATCTCACGCACCAGTTGCTGGTTAGTCTTGCCGTCGTAACGCAAGTCATGCGCCACCACCGCGATTTTCGGCTTGCCCTGGGTTTCGCGCACCGGAGGCAAGTCCGCCAGAATCGCTTCGGTTGCCATATCAATACCATTATTGATAATCCGGCAACGCCCTGGACCGTACAGGCTATTGAAAGCGTCAGCCACATGCTGGCTGGGGGAAATAAACTGACAGCCCAGCGCCAGCATCTCACGGAATAACTGGCGTTTGCCCGCCACCAGCTGGTGTGCGCGATCAATCTTCACCGGCGGATAGTTATTTAAGGTCGGGCATTTCTGGCAGCCTGTTTTCCAGCCTTCGCAACCGTCGGTAAAGGCGCAGCGTCCGGTAACACTCCAGTGGTCGTGCAGCGTCCAGACCAGAGTGACGTCCGGTTTATGGTTTTTCACTTTTTCGCAAAAGCGCACCACGCTCTTAAGATTTAGCCAGTAGCTGTGCAGCACATGAAAATGCAGGACCACCGGACCCGGTGTGCGAGTAATGGTGCGATATAACTCATTGAAATTGCCAAACAGATCGCGATTAAACAGACGAAACAGGGCAATATTCGCCATCGCGGTCATCCGCGGCGTATGTTTGATGACCTGCGGATAGTTCTGATGGCTGACGCTCTCTTTGCCGCCTTTGCCGTAACCGTAGACAAAATGTGACGCCAGCCCCTGTTGCAGCGCACGCTGGTGGAGATCTAACGCCACACCTGCTGCCCCGCCTTCCGCCAGTCGCACATTAAATTGCAAAATATTCATTTAATTACCTTCACTCGCGCTTTTTCTCCCACCACCAGCGCGTTGTCCGGAACAGAGTCGAGCACCACGCTGCCCGCGCCCACGGTGACGTTGTTACCAAGCGTGATATCACCAAGAATAATGACGTTGGCACCGAGTTCGACGCCGTTGCCAATGTGTGGACATGCCATGTTATCGGCACCACGATTGCCGATAGTGACGCCGTGGCGAATGGTAAAATCATCCCCCGCTACCACGTTTTTATTGATCACTACGGCGTAACCGTGATGGATAGTAAAGCGGCGGCCAATGGTCGCGGCAGCCTGGATTTCATAACCGAAAAAGCATTCGGTGATAATGCGATACAGCACCAGCAGCGGGACCGCCCACAGATTGTTGAGAACGTTCTTTTTGCGCCACACCGAACAAAAATGAGCGACGCGATAGGCAAGAACCATGCAGCACGGGCGTAAACTCCAACTGTTGGCACGCAGATCTTCCAGCATCTTTAGCGCCCCCGAATACCATCAGCCAGACGTTTGCCGTTACGCACCGACAGCAGCGTCAGCAAAGTGCGCCAGGTCATACGTTTATTGCGGATCTGGTAGAGGGTAAACAGCTGATATTTTTTGCTTGCACGGTCAAATTTATCTTTGTGCTTGCGGTAAAAGTGGAAGTACCCGGAGAATTTTTTCGGTGACGAGGTGATCTGCATTTCACCGTGATTGATATGCAGGATCTGCGTCGCTTCTTCCACTTTCCACGGTTCGCCGTACTCCACCACCATCCGCAGGAAGATGTCGTAATCCTGTGCTGCTTTCAGTTCGGTATCGAACAAACACTCTTTGAAACGCCATGCCCAAGTAAAGACCTGATTGCCAATGATATTGCGTTTATAGAACAGGCGGCGTGAGTACGGCGATTTGGGATACAGTGGTAAGCTTGCCGGTTGGGAATAAACTTCTCCCTGGCATACGTAGTCGTTAGCGTACAAAAAGGCGTGAGTGACCAGTTGCTGTTTATGGGCGAGGAAGACGCTCAGACGGTTGGGTGTCCATTCGTCATCGTCATCGATCCCGGTAATGTATTCCCCTTGCGCCAGCATAATCGCCTGGTTACGTACCGCGCACGCCCCGCTGTTAATGTCGTTGTGAATGTAGGTGATACGCGGATCGTTGAGGGCAGTGACGTACTGTTGCAGCTGTTCCCAGGAGGTGGAGCAATCATCCACGATGATCATCTCCCAGTTGCTGTAGTCCTGGCGCAGGACCGATTTTATCGCCCGAATCGCCAGTTGTTGGCGGTTCCAGGTCGGCATATAGATTGAAATCAGCGGATTGTCTTTCATAGGTTGTTCTCCCGGAGTGTCGAGATGTTCTGCCGGTTTATAAGCTTGTTTACGGGTTCTGTTGCCGGGTGCGGCGTGAGCGCCTTATCCGGCCTACGGAGCTGGTTTGCTTGCCGGATGCGGCGTGAAGGTAGGTCGGATAAGATGCGTCAGCATCGCATCCGACAGCGGATGTCGTTATTTCGCATCCGACTTATATTCGTATTCGTAATAGCCATAATCCTGATACGCGCTGGCGCGGCGGAAGATGGAGTTCAGAATCACCCCTTTCACCGGAATACCGTTTTGCTCAAAGCGGCTCAGACTGGTTTCCACTTCTTTCAATGTGTTGACCGCATAACGCGCCACCATTAACGTGGTTCCAACATGACGACCAACAATTGCCGCATCGGTCACTGCCAGAATCGGCGGCGTATCAATCAACACCAGGTCATAGTTTTTACTCGCCCAGTTCACCAGTTCGGCAAAGCGTTCGCTCATCAACAGTTCAGAAGGATTTGGCGGCACCTGACCGCGCGGGATCAGGTCAAATTTGGCAATAGAGGTCGGTTTAGCAGCGGTAGTAATATCGCCCTGACCAATCAGAATTTCCGACAGGCCATTAACGTTATTAGTGCCCAACAGCTCGTGGGTGTAGCCTTTGCGCATATCGCAGTCGATCAACAACACGCATTTATTGGTCTGGCTGATCACCGCCGCCAGGTTGGCGCAGACAAAGGTTTTACCGATTGACGGGCTAACCCCGGTCATCATCAACACATTGTTCTGTGCCTGCATCATCGCGAAGTGCAAACTGGTACGCAGACTGCGGATGGCTTCAATCGCCAGATCGGTTGGATTCCCCATCGCCAGTAGCTGGCTCTGTTTATAGCGTTTAATCCCTTTGATGGTTTTGACGCTATCGCGCGCTTTCTGCCATTCCGACAGCGGGATGCTGGCATAGACGCTGATACCGTGTTCTTCCAGCACCTGCGGGCTTTCGATGCCGCGATTAAACAACGAGCGCAGCAGCACACCCACGATAGAAAGCATCAGGCCAAGGATAATCGCGCCGAGGATAATCAGCCCTTTCTTCGGTTTTAGCACGCCAGGCTGGGTGATTGCCGGGTCAACAATGCGCACATCGCCGACGGTGCTGGCTTCGGTGATTTTCAGCTCCTGCTCTTTATTCAGCAGTTGCATATAGACCTGCTGACCAGACTCGACATCGCGGGTCAAGCGCACAATCTCCTGCTGGGTTTTCGGCATCGCCGTTACGCGACCGTTAAGTTTGGCTTTCTCTTCTTCCAGCGCCTGACGTTTCTCCAGCAGCGTGCGGTACGCCGGGTGAACTTTGGTGTACAGCTTGGAGATTTCCGCCTCTTTAAAGGTCAGTTCGTTCAACTGCGCGTCGATGTTCACCATCGAATCGAGCACCGCTTTCGCTTCCAGCGGCAGATCAACAGAATCTTTATCCTGACGGAAGGCATTCAGTTTGTTTTCGGCAACATCGAGGCGGCTACGTACTTCCGGTAACTGTTGCGCGAGGAAAGCGAGGCTTTTCGACGCTTCCGCCGATTTGCGCTCAATATTTTGTTCCTGATAGTTACGGGCGATGCTGTTAAGAATGTCGCGGATCTGTTCGCGATCTTCACCGGTATAAGTCAGGCTCAGTACGCCTGCGTCTTTGCCGTTCTCCGTTACCGTCAGGCTGTTTTGCAGTTGGTTGATCATCCCCAACGTGGAGTATTTGGTGACGGTAAACTCACTGCCCGGGCGGGCGTGAATGGCTTCAACCATCAGCGTGACGCCTTCTTTTTTCAGCATCTGGCCCGCTTGCCCACGGGCGCTAAAGCCGCCATCACTGCTCAGGGTGTAGTTTTTATTGTCCAGCACATTAAGCGTAAACACCTGGTCCGCCATCTCTTTCGGGCGGTTAAAGGTAGTCACTTTCACCGTCTCGTTCTGGCGTCCCATCAGTCGATCCCAGCCCGCCCCGAAAATCGGGAACGTGTTTTTGCTCACTGCAATATCGAGGTCGAGATCGTCCACCGTTTTACCAAGCACCAGACGCGAACGAATCAACTGGATCTCGGCGTCCGATGCAGGCGGTTTGTTGGCTAATGCCGAACCAATGTCCTGCACTAACGAATTGCCGCTGTTTTGCTCGATTTGTACCAGTGCGTCGGCACTATAAATCGGCGTGGCGAAGAAGGTGTAAACCACGGCACAGAGGGCAAATACAGCGGTGATGCCAATCACCCACCAGCGCGCTTCAATGACAGTGCCGACCAGGCGACCAATATCGATTTCATCACTGCCCGTTACCGGAGCGGCATGTTGTTTTACTTTTTCTGTCATTCTTATACCTGCTCTGCGTTCAATGCCTGCGCCCACTGGCGGGCAGACCGTTCAAGTAATGTGTACACCGCTGCAAACGTTTCCCGGCTTTTGCGATACGGATCGGGGATTTCACATTCGTTATCCCAGTGACCAAACAGCATCACTTTGCCGCGCATCTCCGGTGCCATCTCGCATAAGCGTTCGATATGGCGCTTTTCCATGGTCAAAATTAGGTCATAGTTGCGACACAGGCGGCGGCTGATTTGACGGGCACAGTGACCTTCCAGAGACAGTTGATGTTCTGCGGCGACGCTGATAGCAGTAGGGTCAGCGCCCTTACCGACCAGCGCGCCGAGTCCAGCGGACTCCACTTTCAGTTCCGGGTGATAACGTTGCAGTAAGCGTTCCGCCGTCGGGGAACGGCAAATATTGCCGACACAGACAACTAAGATGTTGTTAAACATGACGATTACCAGTTATGAATGTCGCTGGCTGTATCCGTCATGTAACGGACACCGCTAATAGTTGGCAGCAACTGATTGATCAGACGGTTCCAGCGGGAAACCGGGGCGGTAGTGACATACACCACGTCATAAGGTTGCAGGCGGAATTCTGTCGCCATCACCAGCGACGTCGCATCGGACATATCCAGCTGGTAGATATTGGCAATCTTGCCGTTACGCCCGCCCTCGCCTTTCAGCGGACGAATGACAAAGATGCCGCTGGCGTTGGAGGTGGTCATGTCGATACCTTCAGCATTGCCCAGGGCTTCAGTCAGGGTCATACCGCTAAAGTCCATTTTCAGGGTGCTCTGTTTCTTCACTTCACCCATCACAAATACTTTCAGATCATCATTACGCGGCACATAGAGAATATCGCCGGGATAAAGCAGTCGGTTCTGATTGAGGTCGCCGTTTTGCATCAGCGCCTGCAAAGAAATGCGTTCTTCACGACCATTGTGTGTTAGCACCACGTTGCGCCAGTCAGCGGTGTCGGTCAGGCCACCTGCGGCGTTGATGGCGTCGAGAATGGTCAGTGGTACGTTGGTGATCGCCTGTTGACCGGATTTATTCACCTGACCTGAGATATAGGCCTTTTGTGAGCGGAAGGCGGCGATATTAACGTCCACCTGCGGATCAGCGATGTACGTCGCTAAGCGCCCGGTAATATCACTGCGGATTTCAGCGAGCGTTTTCCCGACTACGTGAACCTTGCCGATATACGGGTAAAACATAGTGCCGTCAGGCTGTACCCAGTTGCCGGTGTCGCTGGAACTGCGGTACTGACCGGCTGGCGTGGTGAGTTCCGGGTGATCCCAGACGGTGACATTAAGAACGTCCCCCGGCCCGACGCGATACTGGTAATTCGCGATCTCGCTTTCCAGCGTCATATTGGGGCGCGCTACATTCGGGCGTGGGCGTAATTGGTCAATCAGGCGCGGGGTCAGCGGATAAACATTCACCATTTTGTCGAGATCGAAATCAGCGTCCTGCTGTTTGATGACGTCTTTACCCATCGTCGACATATTGCTGCCCGGAAGTACTGTGCAACCGCTTATCAAGGTTACTGACACCAATAATGGCATCAATTTCATTTTGGATTTCATCATTGTTTATTTATCACTTTGGCAGAGTAATTATCCTGTGCACTATTAATAGCAATGTCGCCATGCACATTTACCTTGCAGTTAATTGAATAAAAATTTAACTGGCATCAGTCCTAAAAAAATTGATTTCATCCGCAGGCTATTGACAGAATAATTCAGACTGGTCTTTCAGGCATCCAGACACGCTACCGCCCTTGGCTTTTTAGCTACCAATATACTGATTTAGCTTAATTTTTCAAACCCTCTCAACATCCAGTCGTTGATGAGAAAGGGTTATTGCGGAAATTAACTTCCGAATATAAGGTGACATTATGGTAATTGAATATTGGCTCTCCAATAATGCAGGAGGAAGTGTTACAGCTAACGGAATAGCAGGCAAGGTAACAATTCGGCAATTGGCTATTTTTAAGAATTATATTAAGTGTCATTCAATATGGTTTTTAAGAGTTTCTTTAGGTTGACAATATTTAACATTGCGTCTCCACATGCGATATTTCTTAAATAATGTTTTATTATTACCACTTTTAATTCAGGGATAATGTGAGGTTATTACCCTCAAATAATATGAGATAAATAGTGCTGCAACATTGCATTTTTGCCCCGATTTATCCATGATCGAATTGTGACATTTGTCATACAACGAATAGGTTTTGTACTTACTATGGAATGGATTGCCGATCCGTCTATCTGGGCCGGGTTAATCACGCTGATTGTGATCGAACTGGTCCTCGGCATTGATAACCTGGTCTTTATTGCCATCCTCGCCGAAAAACTACCGCCGAAGCAGCGCGACCGCGCACGGGTTACCGGGCTGCTGCTGGCGATGTTAATGCGCCTGTTACTGCTGGCGTCAATCTCCTGGCTGGTCACCCTGACTCAACCGCTGTTCAGCTTCCGCTCGTTTACCTTTAGCGCCCGCGACTTAATCATGCTGTTTGGTGGTTTCTTCCTGTTGTTCAAAGCCACGATGGAGCTGAACGAACGGCTGGAAGGGAAAGACAGCAATAATCCCACACAACGCAAAGGTGCGAAGTTCTGGGGCGTGGTGACGCAAATTGTGGTACTGGACGCCATTTTCTCACTCGACTCAGTGATTACCGCCGTCGGGATGGTCGACCATTTACTGGTCATGATGGCCGCCGTGGTTATCGCTATCAGCCTGATGTTGATGGCCAGCAAGCCGTTAACGCAATTTGTTAACAGTCACCCGACGATCGTTATTCTCTGCTTAAGCTTCCTGTTGATGATTGGCTTTAGCCTGGTGGCAGAAGGTTTCGGCTTCGTCATTCCGAAAGGCTACCTGTACGCTGCCATTGGTTTCTCGGTGATGATCGAGGCGCTCAATCAGTTGGCTATCTTTAACCGGCGACGTTTTCTTTCCGCTAACCAGACGCTGCGCCAGCGGACTACCGAAGCGGTAATGCGCCTGCTTAGCGGGCAAAAAGAAGATGCGGAACTGGACGCCGAAACCGCGTCCATGCTGGTGGATCATGGTAACCAGCAGATCTTTAATCCGCAGGAACGGCGGATGATTGAGCGGGTACTTAATCTTAACCAGCGTACCGTCAGCAGCATTATGACGTCGCGCCACGATATTGAGCATATCGATCTCAACGCGCCGGAAGACGAGATCCGCCAGTTACTGGAGCGAAATCAGCATACGCGGCTGGTGGTTACCGACGGTGATGATGCAGAAGATTTGCTCGGTGTTGTTCACGTTATCGACCTGCTACAACAGTCACTGCGCGGCGAACCGCTCAACCTGCGGGTGTTGATTCGCCAGCCGCTGGTGTTCCCGGAAACCTTGCCGTTGTTACCTGCCCTGGAGCAGTTCCGTAATGCCCGCACGCACTTTGCTTTTGTGGTGGATGAGTTTGGCTCGGTGGAAGGGATTGTGACATTAAGTGACGTCACTGAAACCATTGCCGGTAACTTACCGAACGAAGTGGAAGAGATCGACGCCCGCCATGATATTCAGAAGAATGCGGACGGTTCCTGGACGGCGAATGGTCATATGCCGCTGGAAGATCTGGTGCAATATGTGCCGCTGCCGCTGGATGAAAAACGTGAATATCACACCATTGCCGGGCTGTTGATGGAATATTTACAGCGTATTCCAAAACCTGGCGAAGAAGTTCAGGTGGGGGATTATTTGCTTAAAACGTTGCAGGTGGAAAGCCATCGCGTGCAGAAGGTGCAGATTATTCCGCTGCATAAGGATGGCGAGTTGGAGTACGAGGTGTGATGGTATCGGTCATTTTACCCGATAGCCGAAAGGAATAAGATGAGGGAACCGCGCCAGCGGCGATTTACCGCCGGGAGCCCGGGTTGCCAGGGTGGTGGCGATTGAGCCACCCTGGCACGTTCACCGGCTTGAGCGTTCCATAGTAGTGAGGAACATCAAGTGAACGGAACAGCCTTCGATCTTACATATTCAGAATATAATGGTGCCGCCGCGAACGCCTGATGCGACGCTTTACGCGTCTTATCAGGCCTACAGGACAGGTCACCTGGTAACCTACATCTTCTCCAGCAACTTCTTCACATCTTTGCCATTGCGGGAATCTTTATTCCGCTCGGCCCAGTCATTCAGGCGACGTTTCGCTTCGTCCTGTAGATGTTTGCGCAGTAACTGATCCACTTGCAGACTGTAATTGAGTTGCTGCCAGTTGCCATAAACCCGCAGCGGTACTGGCGTTTCTTTGAGGAAATCAATCAGTTTGCTTTCCCCGTTCCAGCCACCCACGACCCGAATATCAAACTGGGTGTCGCAGGTTTGATCTGCCAGATTCAACATGCCTTCCCCTGTCAGCGCCAGCACAGGCGATTGACCTTGCATGTCGTTTAACGTCACGACGCCATCCTTCAACGTCAAATCGGTGGTAAAGCGGTCAAGCCGCGTCACGTTATCAAAGTTTTCAGCGGCCTTCACATCACCGCCATTACGCTCTACCGCTTGCTGAATCATCTGCTGGAAGTTCATCCCTTCCATGCGCGTGTCGGTCATTTCGACATGTGCCTGTCCTTGCCAGTTGTGGCGGAATGCGTCGGCATCTATGTCAGCACCGGAGAAATCACCAGCCAGTGACATTTTTCCGGTCAACGAAATCGGATAGTTAAACGCCTTCAGAATGGTACCAATCTCAACGTTTTCCAGCCGTGGCTGGAAGTTTATCCGCGGATTTATTGATGTCGCGTCCAGCGTGCCCGGCAGTGAAACCTGTCCACCGTTAAGCTTGCCCTGCAGTTGAGTAATTTCCAGCAAACCCGACTTGTTGGTCATTTGCGTGGCAACATCTGTAAAATTCATTCCGCGCCAGCGCACGTTACTGGCCTGCAACAAAATATCAGCCGTAAAGCCTTGCAGTCCCTGATAGGCCGGTTCATCAATACGCGAAGAAATAACCGGGCGCGGCAACGTTGATTGGCTCTGCCCCTGCTGCGCGGCACCGTTTTCACCATTAGCGGTTTCATTAAGCGGGATGAGGTTGTCAAGATTCAGTTGCGGGAATTGCAGTCTCAGCTGCCATTCAGGTTTCTCTGTCAGCGTGACCTGTGCTTGCCCGCTCAGCGTGCTGTCATTGGCGGTCAAGCTGATTTGGTTAAATGAAAGGCGTTTATGTGACTCCTGCCACTGGGCCTGGAAACTCCCCTGCCCCTGAATACCTTGTTTTGGTAAATCTGCACCCTGCAACTGCCAGTTAATTTGTTCAATAGCCGCCGTTAAATCATGCGGATAATCAGAAGCATCTACCGTACCGTTAAGGGATATCGTGAGATCGCGCTGATCGCGATTAACCCGCCCGGAGAACTCAAATGAACCACGATGTTGGGGATCTTGTTCCATTTGCAGGCGAATATTGCGGATTGTCACCTGCTCGTCATCTTCATGCTGGAACACCAGCACGCTGTCCGCCACCTTAAGACTGGATATATCAAACGACCATCCGCGATCGTCTGACAGATCCGGCAAGGTATTGTCGCGCGGTGCAACCGGAGCGTCTTCACTGCGCACCGCTTCCGTCTGCGGCGTCAGTTGGATCACTGCCCCTTTTAGCATCACCTGCTTAACGCTCAGTTGATGACTCAGTAGTGGTAAAAGCGCCACGTCCAGACGCATGTTGTCGGCGCGAACCAGTGGCTGGCTTGCGCCCTGGGCGGTGAGAGACATTCGCCCGGAGAGGATACTAAGCTGCGGCCAGACGTGCCAACGCAGTGGCCCGTCGAGCTGCAATTGATAACCGCTACGTGCAGCAACTTGCTTGACCATATAGTCGCGGAAATCATTCGGATTCACCAGCAACACTAACGCAGATAACCCGGCCACCAGCACGACCAGGAGTATCATCAGCGTCGTCAGAAATCGTCTCATGGTATCCTCAATGGGCCTGAATTAGTCTTTATCGATTCGGCTGGCTACCGCGCCCTGCTGGTTGCGATATTTCGCATCTTCACGGCGGTTGTAAGGTCGCGCCGCCGGGCCGGAAAGCGGCTCAAAGCTCAGCGCACCAATTAACATGCCCGGACGCAGCGCCAGCGGCAGCTTACCGGAGTTGTAGAACTCCAGCACAATGCAACCAGACCAGCCCGGATCGATACGGTGCGCGGTGACGTGCACCATCAGCCCCAGACGCGCCAAAGAGGAACGCCCGTCCAGCCAGCCCACCAGATCGGCTGGCAGCGTCACCCACCCCCCCCGCCAGATGAAGGCCTGGCAGCGTCACCGACTCCAGCGTCACCGCCAGCGCCAGCTCTCCTGGGTGAAGATAGAACGCCTCGCCCTCGTCGAGAACGATCTCATCGCTCATCACGCGGTCAAGCGCGGCGCTCACTTCATCTTTGGGACCGCTCAGATCGATAAACGCTGCCGTGTGACCACGGAAGGTACGAAATTTATTGCCCAGGCGTACATCCACCGTCGCGCCGTTAATACGCTCCACTGGCGGACGTGGGTTGATCGACAAACGGCCTTCATCAAGCCAGGCTTCAATATCTCGGTCACACAGACGCATGGCATTTTCTCCTTTCGCGCATCACTCCCTTAACGCCAATTACGTCAAGGGCATACCAGGTTATCACTGAACGGTACACAATTTATCAAGCTTATTCAAAGAACTGACTTATTTTCGCTTTCAATATATCGATCGCGATGCGGTTTTTCCCGCCGCGCGGCACGATAATGTCCGCATATTGTTTAGAAGGCTCAATGAATTGCAGGAACATCGGGCGCACGGTTTTTTGATATTGCGCCATCACGGAATCCATTGAACGCCCACGCTCGTTAACGTCACGCTTGATGCGGCGCATCAGGCAGATATCCAGCGGGGTATCAACGAAAATGGAGAAGTTAAGTTCGTCACGCAAACGCGCATCCGTCAGCAACAAAATGCCTTCGAGAATGATGACCTTCTTCGGCTCAACCGTCACCGTTTCTTTCATACGCGTATGTTCAACATAGCTGTAAACCGGCAGGTCAATTGCCGAGCCGCGTTTCAACGCTTGTAAATGCTCAAGCAACAGGCTGTGATCCATCGCGCTGGGATGGTCGTAGTTGGTCTTAACGCGTTCTTCCATCGACAGATGGCTTTGATCTTTGTAATAGCAGTCTTCGGGAATTACGCCGATGTGTTCATCACCGACTTGCTCACGTAATTCACGATAAAGGGTACTGGCAATAAGACTCTTGCCGGAAGCCGATGCGCCAGCGATACCGATAATGACGCACTGATGAGACTGATCAGTCATATATTTAGCGACCTGATTAACCTGGATGTTAGGAAGGGGGCGACGAAGCGCCAAACGCGGCAATTATAGGGATTTCATCCGCCTGATACCAGTCGAATAGCGCTGCCGCGCGCTCAGAGTTAATTGTTGACGAAGAATTCCCGGTGGCAAATTACGTTGATCAGTTTTATACAAGGTAAAAAATGTTATACGCAGTTGCGCAAATTATCCGCCTTTACGTCACTTTATGAGCAATTCGCATATAAAATGTAAAACTTTTGTACTAGCATAAACACAGAAACGAATACTGGCGACCTGGTCTTGCGGATAAAGCGGTAATGAGCAAACAATCACAGCATGTATTAATTGCCCTGCCCCACCCGCTGCTTCACCTGGTCAGTTTAGGTTTAGTCTCGTTTATCTTTACCCTTTTCTCGCTTGAGCTTTCGCAGTTTGGCACCCAACTCGCCCCACTGTGGTTCCCGACGTCCATCATGATGGTGGCGTTTTATCGCCATGCCGGGCGCATGTGGCCGGGAATTGCGCTGAGCTGCTCGCTGGGAAATATCGCCGCATCCATCCTGCTTTTTTCCACCAGCTCGCTGAACATGACCTGGACGACCATCAATATTGTTGAAGCCGTGGTCGGGGCAGTGCTGCTACGTAAATTGCTGCCGTGGTATAACCCCTTGCAAAATCTGGCTGACTGGCTGCGTCTGGCATTCGGCAGCGCCATTGTTCCGCCTCTGCTAGGGGGTGTTCTGGTTGTCCTGCTGACGCCCGGAGACGATCCTCTCAGGGCATTTTTGATATGGGTACTGTCAGAATCCATCGGCGCTCTGGCACTGGTGCCGCTGGGATTGTTATTTAAGCCACACTATCTGCTGCGCCATCGCAACCCACGGTTACTTTTTGAGTCACTGCTCACGTTAGCCATCACGCTGACGTTAAGCTGGCTTTCTATGTTGTACCTGCCGTGGCCTTTTACTTTCATTATTGTGCTGTTGATGTGGAGCGCCGTGCGCCTGCCACGAATGGAAGCCTTTTTGATCTTCCTTACCACGGTGATGATGGTGTCGCTGATGATGGCCGCGGATCCCTCCCTGCTTGCTACGCCGCGTACATACCCGATGAGCCATATGCCGTGGCTACCGTTTTTGCTGATCCTGCTGCCCGCCAACATCATGACGATGGTGATGTATGCCTTTCGTGCGGAACGCAAACACATTTCCGAAAGCGAAACCCGTTTTCGGAACGCCATGGAATATTCCGCTATCGGTATGGCGTTAGTGGGCACCGAGGGACAATGGCTGCAAACCAACAAAGCGCTCTGCCAGTTTCTCGGGTACAGTCAGGAAGAGCTGCGCGGACTCACCTTTCAGCAACTGACCTGGCCGGAGGATCTCAATAAAGATCTCCAACAGGTTGAAAAGCTGATAAGCGGTGAAATAAACACCTATTCAATGGAAAAACGCTACTACAACCGCAATGGCGATGTTGTCTGGGCGTTGCTTGCCGTCTCACTGGTGCGCCACACGGATGGCACGCCGCTCTATTTTATCGCTCAGATTGAAGACATTAACGAGCTAAAACGCACCGAACAGGTGAATCAGCAACTGATGGAGCGCATCACGCTGGCTAACGAAGCGGGCGGGATTGGCATCTGGGAGTGGGAGCTGAAGCCGAATATTTTTAGCTGGGATAAGCGGATGTTCGAGCTGTATGAAATTCCTCCGCATATCAAACCGAACTGGCAGGTGTGGTACGAGTGTGTATTGCCGGAAGATCGCCAGCATGCCGAAAAAGTGATTCGTGATTCGTTGCAATCACGCTCGCCCTTTAAGCTGGAATTTCGCATTACCGTAAAAGACGGTATTCGCCATATCCGCGCCCTCGCCAACCGGGTACTGAATAAAGAAGGCGAAGTCGAACGCCTGCTCGGCATTAATATGGATATGACCGAGGTTAAACAGCTTAACGAGGCATTGTTTCAGGAAAAAGAGCGCCTGCACATTACGCTTGATTCCATCGGTGAAGCCGTGGTCTGTATTGATATGGCGATGAAAATTACCTTTATGAATCCAGTGGCGGAGAAGATGAGCGGCTGGACGCAGGAAGAAGCGTTAGGTGTTCCGCTCCTGACGGTGTTGCATATTACTTTTGGCGACAACGGACCATTAATGGAGAACATTTACAGTGCCGACACCTCACGTTCCGCGATCGAACAAGATGTGGTGTTGCACTGTCGGAGCGGCGGCAGTTACGACGTGCATTACAGTATTACGCCGTTAAGTACTCTGGACGGCAGCAATATTGGTTCGGTTCTGGTGATTCAGGACGTTACCGAATCACGCAAAATGCTGCGCCAGCTGAGCTACAGCGCCTCCCATGATGCACTGACGCATCTCGCCAACCGCGCCAGTTTTGAGAAACAACTGCGTATCCTGCTGCAAACGGTAAACAGTACACATCAGCGACATGCCCTGGTGTTTATCGATCTTGATCGCTTTAAAGCGGTGAATGACAGCGCCGGGCATGCGGCGGGTGACGCTTTACTGCGCGAACTGGCGTCGTTGATGCTGAGTATGCTGCGCTCCAGCGACGTGCTGGCGCGACTCGGTGGTGATGAATTTGGTCTACTGTTGCCAGACTGTAATATCGAAAGTGCGCGTTTTATCGCTACACGCATTATCAGTGCCGTGAATGATTATCACTTTATATGGGAAGGCCGTGTGCATCGGGTAGGTGCCAGTGCCGGGATTACCTTGATTGATGACAACAATCATCAGGCGGCAGAAGTGATGTCGCAGGCTGATATCGCCTGTTATGCCTCCAAAAATGGTGGACGGGGCCGGGTGACGGTTTACGAACCACAGCAAGCTGCCGCACATAGCGAACGGGCGGCGATGTCGCTTGATGAACAGTGGCGGATGATTAAAGAGAATCAGTTGATGATGATCGCCCACGGTGTCGCTTCGCCGCGGATCCCGGAAGCGCGTAATTTGTGGCTGATTTCACTTAAGCTCTGGAGTTGCGAAGGCGAGATTATTGATGAACAAACATTTCGTCGTAGCTTCAGCGATCCGGCGCTTAGCCATGCTCTTGACCGCCGGGTATTCCACGAATTTTTCCAGCAGGCCGCAAAAGCGGTTGCCAGTAAAGGCATAAGCATCGCCCTCCCCCTTTCCGTTGCCGGTTTGAGTAGCGCCATGCTGGTGAATGACCTGCTTGAGCAGCTGGAAAATAGCCCTCTACCACCACGGTTATTACATCTGATTATTCCGGCTGAAGCGATTTTAGATCACGCAGAAAGCGTGCAAAAACTGCGGCTGGGGGGATGTCGGATCATATTCAGTCAGGTGGGCCGCGATCTGCAAATCTTCAACTCGCTGAAAGCGAATATGGCAGATTACCTGCTACTTGATGGTGAGTTATGCGCCAACGTGCAGGGTAATTTGATGGATGAGATGCTGATTACGATTATTCAGGGGCACGCTCAGCGACTCGGGATGAAAACCATCGCCGGGCCAGTCGTTTTACCCTTAGTGATGGATACGCTTTCTGGCATCGGCGTCGATCTGATTTATGGTGAGGTGATTGCCGATGCCCAACCGCTGGATTTGCTGGTGAATAGTAGTTATTTCGCGATTAACTGAGGCGTGCTTCCCCATCGCCTGATACGACGTATCAGGCCTACAATTTGTCCGTTCCGTCTGGTTGCCAGCCTTCCGTATACCAGATATGCAACAGCGCATAAGAACGCCAGGGCTTCCAGCGCTCGGCATAACGGCGGATTTGTGCCGGTGTCATTCCCGGAAATCGCTGTTTAATCAGATAATCATCCGGCAGGAAAACATCTTTCGCCTGCCAGCCACGCAAGGCGAAATAATTCGCCGTCCAGCGCCCGATACCCGGAAAAGTTTGCAGCGTTTTCATCGCCTGCTCCACATCGCCCGGAATTGTCATTGGTAAGCTGCCCTCCAGCGCCGCATTTGCCAGATGAATCAGCGCCTCTGCCCGTTTCAACGGCATACCTAACGCTTTTAATGCCTGCGGGTCGGCTGCTGCCAGCCGCTGAGGCGTGGGGAAGCAGATATACTCCGGAAAATCATCCAGCCGTTCGCCATAAAGCTGTACCACTTTGGCAGTCAATTTTGCCGCCATCGCCACACTCACCAGTTGGCCTAAAATCGCCCGCACGCCCTGCTCAAAAGCATCAACACAGCCGGGTAAACGCAATCCGGGCCGCCCCGCGCCTAACTTGCCCAACGCACCGTTAACAATCTGCGGGTTACATTGCAGATCAAGCAGGCGGCTCATTTTCGCCAGACACTCAGCGGCAACGGGTTCTAAACCTGCACTTAAATTTATGTGCAGAGTATGGCGGGCTATATCCGGAATAGCAGTCACCACGCCGCGATATTCGCCCACCGCCAGACTACGGGCATAATAACTGTCCGCGACCGTTTCCACACCGTTCACTGCACGGGCGGCGAGAAATCCCAACATCCACGACCAGTCATACGGCGGCTGCCAGTTCAGGGTATACATCGCATCTCCTTGTTAATCCGCTTTCAGCATAAACGTTATTCAGACGTTACGCTTTGCTTTCATATTCCGGTTGTCGCGACAGCAACATTTCGCTAAAGTCACGCCCCTTCTTCACCGGCATGGGGATTAATTCGTGTTTATTGGTTTTGATTACGGTACAGCAAACTGTTCAGTGGCGGTCATGCGTGACGGTAAACCGCAATTACTGAAAATGGAAAACGACAGCACGCTGCTGCCTTCAATGCTTTGCGCGCCAACGCGTGAATCGGTAAGCGAATGGCTGTACCGCCATCATGATGTTCCGGCAGACGACGATGAAACGCAGGCGCTGTTACGTCGGGCGATTCGTTATAACCGCGAAGAAGATATCGATGTTACGGCGAAAAGCGTGCAGTTCGGTCTTTCCTCACTGGCACAGTACATTGATGATCCAGAAGAAGTGTGGTTTGTGAAATCACCAAAATCGTTCCTCGGTGCCAGCGGCTTAAAACCGCAGCAGGTAGCGCTGTTTGAGGATCTGGTCTGCGCAATGATGTTGCACATTCGCCAGCAGGCGCAGGCGCAGCTGCCAGAAGCGATTACTCAGGCGGTGATTGGTCGCCCGATCAACTTCCAGGGGCTGGGCGGCGATGAAGCAAACGCCCAGGCGCAAGGGATTCTGGAACGCGCGGCGAAGCGTGCCGGATTCAGGGACGTGGTATTCCAGTACGAGCCGGTCGCGGCTGGGCTGGATTACGAAGCCACCTTGCAGGAAGAAAAACGGGTGCTGGTGGTGGATATCGGCGGTGGTACGACTGACTGTTCATTGCTGCTGATGGGGCCGCAGTGGCGTTCGCGTCTCGATCGTGAAGCCAGTCTGCTGGGTCACAGTGGTTGTCGTATTGGCGGTAACGATCTGGATATCGCCCTGGCGTTTAAAAACCTGATGCCACTGCTGGGTATGGGTGGCGAAACCGAAAAAGGCATCGCCCTGCCGATCCTGCCGTGGTGGAATGCGGTTGCCATCAACGACGTACCTGCGCAGAGTGATTTCTACAGTAGTGCCAACGGTCGTCTGCTTAACGATCTGGTACGCGATGCCCGCGAACCGGAAAAAGTGGCCCTGCTACAGAAAGTCTGGCGTCAGCGTTTAAGCTATCGCCTGGTACGCAGCGCAGAAGAGTGCAAAATTGCTCTTTCAAACGCTGCGGAAACCCGCACCTCACTGCCGTTTATCAGCGATGAACTGGCTACGCTGATTAGCCAGCAAGGGCTGGAAAGCGCCCTCAGCCAGCCACTGGCGCGGATTCTGGAACAGGTGCAACTGGCGCTGGATAACGCCCAGGAAAAACCGGACGTTATATACCTGACCGGCGGTAGCGCCCGTTCGCCGCTGATTAAAAAGGCTCTGGCAGAACAGTTGCCGGGCATTCCGATTGCAGGCGGCGATGACTTTGGCTCCGTCACCGCCGGGCTGGCACGCTGGGCGGAAGTGGTATTTCGTTAAAAGAAAATGGCTCAGCAGCGGCTTAAATCTGCCTGCGCCTGAGCCAGTTTTTCTGCCGCCTGACGTAACGGTTCCATCAACGGCATGGTCCGTGCTGGAGCATGAAGGCGGAATCGCTGCAACTCTGTCGCGCCGACAGTCAACGCCGATTCCAGCCGATGTCGTTTGGCGGCCATTTTCGCCATTACCGCCTGTCTGTCTGCTGGCGTTACCGCTTCGTTCGGCCTGAACACAAAACGGCGTTCACAGCTCGCTTTCCAGTCGATAACCGCCTGGGTCAGATGGTCGCCAAACCCTTTAACTTGCTTAACGCCACGACGGGTAACATCCGCGGCTGTTTCAATACCAAAAGACCGTAACGCCGCTTTACGCGCAGGGCCAACGCCGGGAATAGAGGCAACATCAATAAAAAATCCCTCCAGAAACTTCTGCTTCTGCCGTTCCCTTGCAGTGTCGTGAAGTGCTGCCAGAGCACGTTTTTCTTCTTCCGGTAACCCGAGAATTTCGTCCTTCATTTTTTCGAGCATCGTCCGTTTGGCGATAAAACCTTCCAGCCCGCCCAACTGTTGGCTCTGGCTGACTAAATGGTCATAGTCCATTTTCGCGCGATTAAATGCCTCACGGCGTTGCTGAACTTCTGCTTTGTACGCTTTGCTTGTCAGACTGCCAATAATCCAGATAGCCGCCAGCACAGGAACCAAAATAATATAACTCGGTTCTGCCTGAAGGCCGCAAAGCAACAGCGATAACGCTGACAGTGCGATCTCAATCAGAATGATGTATTCGCGCCGTAACAGGCCTAAAGGAAGCGGCCTGCCAGTCGGTTGGAAATGATCGGGTAATGGCAGTTGCAATGCTGGCGGCGCTACTGACGCCATCACCATCGCCCAGACTTTCGCCAGCACAAAATCACCGCCGGTGGTAATGACCTCTTCGCCGAGATCAATAAAATAGATAACGCCTTGATTATCCAGCGTACACCACGGGCAGTCGGTCAAATGAGCGGGATAAACATGCATTGCCGAAACGGTACATTTCTTTAACTGTTGGCGTAGAGAATCCAGTGCTGCTACCCACGCTTTAGCCGTCGGACGCCCGGTTGCTACGCCACTTTCCGTAAACGCCTGCTGAAACATGGCTTCAACATCGCCCGGTAACATCGACAGCGGAATCGATCGTGGCGGCGGTTTTAAACCACGTCGCTGGTTGTCTGACGCGTAGGCATAACGGAAATGGGCAATATCCGTCTCCAGCGCATTACCCGCATCAGAGATAAGCGGCACACCAGAATAAGGATGCCGCCCACCAAACAAGACGTGAAAAATCAGCAACGCAAGGCCAAAATTATCGTGATTTTCTGTGCGTTCAAAACCGACAAATGATGGCAAGGTTTGTAGCTCTGGCGGCGTAAAATGCGACACGCCGACTTCGCATAAATGCAGTGTGCCATTGGCGTTAATCTGAAAGGAGTCACTATCGATCAACACCACTTTGCTGTCGCGACCTACCATAAAGCTGTTCTGGTTTACGTCCCCCACGACGTGCCCGTGCTCGTGAACCGTAGCAAAAGATGAAGCAATATTGCGCGCAACATAGAGTAGAAAATCCCACGCACAATGAGGGTAACTCTGGCGACGATGTGCCGGGCTATAGATCATATGAATCGGTTCTTTACCAGAAACTTTTGACATCATAAAACCGATAACTTTTCCGCCTCGTCCACCGTGAAGCGTTGCCTGCGGCCAGGCGACATAATTCAACAATTGCGCGTCAGCTGTCGCAGCCATAAAGGCAAGTTTGTCCTGTTTTAAGGCGGGTGGCGGCGTGTGATAAATCTTGGCGACGCTATCGACAAACTCATTGATATCATAAACCGCGCCTTCACCGCCTTTGCCCAGTTCACGGCCAAGAGTGGTCAATTCACCTGTCGATGTAAATACTTTTATATTTGTTTTCATAATATTTCGCGGGTAGTTATATTATATTTCAATGAATAATAACAACTAACCATTAAAATTATTTCTATATGGGGAAAACCCACTCAAGAATAAAAATGATAATGCAATTTTATCAGGATACAATTCAATTTCGGCCTGATAATGATTAACTCCCACAGGTTTTTGCTAACTTTGACTACAAAGGGATTCTGGAGAAAAAATGAAAAAGATATTACTTATGTTGAGTCTGCTATTTTTTACTACCGCGGGCTTTAGTGAAGTTTCGGATACGTTAGTGACGGGAGGTTATGATAAACAAGCGATGTCTGACGCGATTAAACATGCGCGTAAAGAAACTGATCAATTCATCGAAGTTATGAATAAAAAAGATGCCGATACTTTCGCAGTCAAAGCCCCGATAACCGATCACGGAAGAACCGAGCATTTCTGGCTCACGGATGTCACTTATTCTAACGGCATGTTTATTGGCGTAATCAGCAATGACCCTGGTATTGTTACAAACGTAGAATATGGCCAGGAGTGGAAAATCAAGAAAGAAGATATTTCAGACTGGATGTATACGCGCGGGGATAAAATTTACGGCGGTTATACCATTGATCCTTTATTGGTCACCTATCCAAAAGAAGAAGCCGACGAGCTTAGAGCAAAATTAGTTCGCTAATCAGCCGTTATATTTATTGTTTAAACTGGCGGTTGAATTGTTGTCTTCAACCGCCATGAGAAACTCACTCTGCCCACAGCGCCAGTGCTAACGTTTTATCATCATCGGTACGCTCGTTTACCGCTGGGCTGGACAAAAACTGCTTTAACAATTCAGGTAATAAATCGAGTTGTTCCTGCGTTGCTGCCGCCAGTCCATTGAAAAACGGGGTAAAGAAAGGCACATGCGGAGAATTATCCAGCATATTTAACGCCAGTCGCTGAATACCATCCGTAAATGCTGCAACTTTATGCGCACGCTCAGTGCTGGTGAAAGTTTCCAGTCTGGAAACCGCATCTTCATCGGTAATGAAATGCGTCATATTGGCATATTCACCCACCATCGGCGTAAGCGGTAATTGCAGACCGTGACCAAAATCCACCACCACGCCGCCATCGCCAATCTGCATAATCAAGGTGCCGTTAGCCGATGAAATCAATCCCAGAAACGTGCAGGCAAAATCGCGAACTGCTAATTCTTTGGCTTCCGCCTCGGCAAAAAGTCGCTGACGAACGGTCAGCACAATATCCGTGGCGAGGATATCATTGAGTCCAAATTCACCGTGCTGCACTTTTTGCGACACATAAGCCATCGCTTCATTGATGGCAAGCATCGCGCCTTCGCCACCCTGCGAGACACTGCCTGCGCCATCAGCGACAAATACCGACAATAATGGCTGCTGGTCATTTAGCCAGGCAACCTGCATCTGGCAGGCATCCTGACAAGGTAAATCAGCGCTAATGTGCGACGTTCCAACAGCGGATGCATAAACCAGACGCCAGCTCACACTGACGTCCAGCCTTTTGGCGCTTCCAGCACAACTTCCGTTCCCGGCGTGGAGCGGGAAACCGAACGCAGCGAACTGGATAACCAGCTAAACAGTTCACGGAATTGTAATCCCTGCAGTGGCAAAGGCTGACGAACGCTGATTTGTGCCAGAGTCTTCATATCCGCCCCCTGAACACCGATGGAAAAGAAGGCAAACTTCTTATCTTCTTCCCCCTGAAACACTTTGTTGGCGGCAGCCTGCCACTCATCGGTTGGAGCGCCATCGGTGATCAGGAAAATCCACGGGCGATAATACGAAATACCATTTGCGCGGTACTCACGTTTCCTCTCTTCAACCATATCCAGGGCTTTGGTAATGGCGGCCCCCATAGGCGTATCCCCCTGGGCAAACAGGATGGGCGGGAAAAAGTTAGCGGCGCTGGTAAAGGGTTGTTCCACATGCACCGGGCCGAACGTCACAATGCCGAGTTCCACTCTTTTTAAAGCCAGCGGATCAGCAAGCAGTTCATCACGAAAGGTAACCAATCCGGCGTTAAGTTCATTAATAGGTCTGCCGCTCATCGAGCCAGAAACATCCAGCAGCAGAATGCAGGGGCAACGTGGTTCCGGGTTACTGGCAAAATCGCTGGTGGCAAACGTGATTTGTTCGCTCATAAGAAATCCTTTCTTAGAGAATTATTGAGGTCCGGTATCATACCGACTGCGATAATGAAATAAGAGCAAACGAAGAAACTTTCAGAATTAGGCCCGGCGGCGCAGAAAATTTTGCTATTCGCCTCGCAAGAACGGAGAGCCGTCGATTGACACTAAGGGCGGAGTGACATAATTTCAGGAGTGAGGGTTAGGGAGAGGTTTCCCCCTCCCCCTGGTGTTCTTAGTAAGCCTGGAAGCTAATCACTAAGAGTATCACCAGTATGATGACGTGCTTCATCATAACCCTTTCCTTATTAAAAGCCCTCTTCTCCGGGAGAGGGTTTCCCGTTTCAGCGTCCCGCTGAAATCGTCGGCTTACCTCCTTTCGCTCTGTATGCAGTCTATCGCTGACTTGCGGATAAAATAGTTTCCTCTGTGATTATTGCGTAACGACTCGCAAAGAATATTTGCTGGCAGGATCGCAGACTACAAAGCCTGCGGATTGACAATCTTATCGTGAAGGCATACTTTCAGGAGTGAGGGTAGAGCGGGGTTTCCCCCGCCCTGGTAGTCTTAGTATGCTGGGTAGCTAATCACTAAGAGCACCACGATGATGAGTATCTTCATCATGACCCTTTCCTTATTTAAGGCCCCTTCCTCGGGAGGGGCTTTCCCGTTTCAGCGTCCCGCTGAAATCGTCGGCTTACCTCCTTCCGTCCTGTATGCAGTCTATCGCTGACTTGCGGATAAAATAGTTTCCAGTGTGATTATTGCGTAACGTCTCGCAAAGAATATTTGCTGGCAGGATCGCAGACTGCAAAGCCTGCAGATTGACAATCTTATCGTGAAGGCATACTTTCAGGAGTGAGGGTAGAGCGGGGTTTCCCCCGCCCTGGTAGTCTTAGTATGCTGGGTAGCTAATCACTAAGAGCACCACGATGATGAGTATCTTCATCATGACCCTTTCCTTATTTAAGGCCCCTTCCTCGGGAGGGGCTTTCCCGTTTCAGCGTCCCGCTGAAATCGTCGGCTTACCTCCTTTCGCCATGCAAGCAGTCTATCGTTAACGCGTAGATAAAATAGTTTCATGTGTTATTACTGGATGCGTGCTCGCAAATGTGCCCGTCATTCAGACGATTCCCGACAGTGTTTCATAATTCCTCCATTTTTCTCCCTTATTGGCTGGCTACACTAGTATCATTCCGCGAAACGTTTCAGGAAGAGAAACTCTTAACGATGAAAGGCAGTTATAAATCCCGTTGGGTAATCGTAATCGTGGTGGTTATCGCCGCCATCGCCGCATTCTGGTTCTGGCAAGGCCGCAATGACTCCCAGAGTGCAGCCCCAGGGGCGACGAAACAAGCGCAGCAATCGCCAGCGGGTGGTCGCCGTGGTATGCGTTCCGGCCCATTAGCCCCGGTTCAGGCGGCGACCGCCGTAGAACAGGCAGTTCCGCGTTACCTCACCGGGCTTGGCACCATTACCGCCGCTAATACTGTTACGGTGCGCAGCCGCGTGGACGGTCAACTGATGGCGTTACATTTCCAGGAAGGCCAGCAGGTCAAAGCAGGCGATTTACTGGCAGAAATTGACCCCAGCCAGTTCAAAGTTGCATTAGCACAAGCCCAGGGCCAACTGGCAAAAGATAAAGCCACGCTTGCTAACGCCCGCCGTGATCTGGCGCGTTATCAGCAACTGGCAAAAACCAATCTCGTCTCCCGTCAGGAGCTGGATGCCCAACAGGCGCTGGTCAGTGAAACCGAAGGCACCATTAAGGCTGATGAAGCAAGCGTTGCCAGCGCGCAGCTGCAACTCGACTGGAGCCGGATTACCGCACCAGTCGATGGTCGCGTTGGTCTCAAGCAGGTTGATGTTGGTAACCAAATCTCCAGTGGTGATACCACCGGGATCGTGGTGATCACCCAGACGCATCCTATCGATTTAGTCTTTACCCTGCCGGAAAGCGATATCGCTACCGTAGTGCAGGCGCAGAAAGCCGGAAAACCGCTGGTGGTAGAAGCCTGGGATCGCACCAACTCGAAGAAATTAAGTGAAGGCACGCTGTTAAGTCTAGATAACCAAATCGATGCCACTACCGGTACGATTAAAGTGAAAGCACGCTTTAATAATCAGGATGATGCGCTGTTTCCCAATCAGTTTGTTAACGCGCGCATGTTAGTCGACACCGAACAAAACGCCGTAGTGATCCCAACAGCCGCCCTGCAAATGGGCAATGAAGGCCATTTTGTCTGGGTGCTGAATAGCGAAAACAAGGTCAGCAAACATCTGGTGACGCCGGGCATTCAGGACAGTCAGAAAGTGGTGATCCGTGCAGGTATTTCTGCGGGCGATCGCGTGGTGACAGACGGCATTGATCGCCTGACCGAAGGGGCGAAAGTGGAAGTGGTGGAAGCCCAGAGCGCCACTACTCCGGAAGAGAAAGCCACCAGCCGCGAATACGCGAAAAAAGGAGCACGCTCCTGATGCAGGTGTTACCCCCGAGCAGCACAGGCGGCCCGTCGCGCCTGTTTATTATGCGTCCTGTGGCCACCACGCTGCTGATGGTGGCGATCTTACTCGCCGGGATTATCGGTTATCGCGCCCTGCCCGTTTCGGCGCTGCCGGAAGTGGACTATCCGACCATTCAGGTGGTCACGCTCTACCCAGGTGCCAGCCCGGATGTCATGACCTCTGCCGTTACCGCGCCGCTAGAACGCCAGTTCGGGCAGATGTCTGGCCTGAAACAGATGTCGTCGCAAAGTTCCGGCGGTGCGTCAGTTATCACTTTGCAGTTCCAGCTAACATTACCGCTCGATGCCGCCGAGCAGGAAGTGCAGGCCGCGATTAACGCTGCGACCAACTTGTTGCCGAGCGATCTGCCTAACCCGCCGGTTTACAGCAAAGTGAACCCGGCAGATCCGCCGATCATGACGCTCGCCGTCACCTCAACCGCCATGCCGATGACGCAAGTGGAAGATATGGTGGAAACCCGCGTCGCGCAGAAAATCTCGCAGATTTCCGGCGTCGGCCTGGTGACGCTTTCCGGCGGTCAGCGTCCGGCTGTTCGCGTCAAACTTAACGCTCAGGCGATTGCCGCCCTCGGCCTGACCAGCGAAACCGTGCGCACCGCCATTACCGGCGCTAACGTTAACTCGGCAAAAGGTAGCCTCGACGGCCCTTCCCGTGCGGTCACGCTTTCCGCGAACGACCAGATGCAATCCGCCGAAGAGTATCGCCAGCTAATCATCGCCTACCAGAACGGCGCGCCAATTCGTCTGGGCGATGTCGCAACTGTAGAGCAAGATGCAGAAAACAGCTGGCTCGGCGCGTGGGCGAACAAAGAACAGGCCATTGTGATGAATGTTCAGCGCCAGCCCGGTGCTAACATTATCTCCACCGCCGACAGCATTCGGCAGATGCTGCCACAGCTCACTGAGAGTCTGCCGAAATCGGTGAAGGTGACAGTGCTTTCCGATCGCACCACCAATATCCGCGCATCCGTCGATGATACTCAGTTTGAATTGATGATGGCTATCGCGCTGGTAGTCATGATTATCTACCTGTTTTTGCGCAATATTCCGGCGACCATCATTCCCGGTGTTGCTGTACCGCTGTCGTTAATCGGCACTTTCGCGGTTATGGTGTTTCTCGATTTTTCAATCAATAACCTGACACTGATGGCGTTAACTATCGCCACCGGATTCGTGGTCGATGACGCCATCGTGGTGATCGAAAACATTTCCCGCTATATCGAAAAAGGCGAAAAACCGTTGGCGGCGGCGCTCAAGGGCGCAGGTGAAATCGGCTTTACCATTATCTCGCTGACCTTCTCACTGATTGCGGTGTTGATCCCACTGCTGTTTATGGGCGATATCGTCGGGCGACTGTTCCGCGAATTTGCTATTACCCTGGCGGTAGCGATTTTGATCTCAGCGGTGGTGTCGCTGACCCTGACACCGATGATGTGCGCGCGGATGCTCAGCCAGGAGTCGTTGCGTAAACAGAACCGCTTCTCCCGTGCCTCGGAAAAAATGTTCGACAGGATAATCGCCGCCTATGGTCGTGGACTGGCGAAAGTGCTGAATCATCCGTGGCTGACCTTAAGCGTGGCACTCAGCACGCTGCTGCTTAGCGTGCTGCTGTGGGTGTTCATTCCGAAAGGTTTCTTCCCGGTACAGGACAATGGCATTATTCAGGGCACTTTGCAGGCACCGCAATCCAGCTCCTTTGCCAATATGGCCCAGCGACAACGCCAGGTCGCGGACGTGATTTTGCAGGATCCGGCAGTGCAAAGCCTGACCTCATTTGTTGGCGTTGATGGCACTAACCCGTCGCTGAACAGTGCACGTTTACAAATCAACCTCAAACCGTTGGATGAACGTGATGATCGGGTGCAAAAAGTCATCGCCCGTCTGCAAACGGCGGTAGATAAAGTGCCGGGCGTCGATCTCTTCCTGCAACCAACGCAGGATCTGACTATTGATACTCAGGTCAGCCGCACCCAGTACCAGTTTACCTTGCAGGCCACGTCACTGGATGCGCTCAGTACCTGGGTGCCACAGTTGATGGAAAAACTCCAGCAACTGCCACAGCTTTCTGATGTCTCCAGCGACTGGCAGGACAAAGGGCTGGTGGCGTATGTCAATGTTGATCGCGACAGCGCCAGCCGTCTGGGGATCAGCATGGCGGATGTCGATAACGCCCTGTACAACGCGTTTGGTCAGCGGCTGATTTCCACTATTTATACTCAGGCCAACCAGTATCGCGTGGTGCTGGAGCACAACACCGAAAATACCCCAGGCCTCGCGGCGCTGGATACCATTCGCCTGACCAGCAGCGACGGCGGCGTGGTGCCGCTAAGCTCAATTGCCAAAATTGAGCAGCGTTTTGCGCCGCTCTCCATCAACCATCTGGATCAGTTCCCGGTAACGACCATCTCCTTTAACGTGCCGGATAACTATTCGCTGGGCGATGCGGTGCAGGCGATTATGGACACCGAAAAGACGCTGAATCTGCCGGTGGATATCACCACGCAGTTCCAGGGCAGCACCCTCGCCTTCCAGTCGGCGCTGGGCAGCACTGTCTGGCTGATTGTCGCGGCGGTGGTGGCGATGTATATAGTGCTCGGCATTCTGTACGAGAGCTTTATTCACCCGATCACCATTCTCTCGACGCTACCCACCGCAGGGGTTGGCGCACTGCTGGCGTTGCTGATTGCTGGTAGCGAACTGGATGTGATTGCGATTATCGGCATTATTTTGCTGATCGGTATCGTGAAGAAGAACGCCATCATGATGATCGACTTCGCGCTGGCTGCCGAGCGCGAGCAAGGCATGTCGCCGCGCGAGGCAATCTACCAGGCTTGTCTGTTGCGTTTTCGTCCGATCCTGATGACCACCCTGGCGGCTCTGCTTGGCGCGCTGCCGCTGATGTTGAGTACCGGGGTCGGCGCGGAACTGCGTCGTCCGTTAGGTATCGGCATGGTCGGCGGCCTGATTGTCAGCCAGGTGCTGACGCTGTTCACCACGCCGGTGATTTATCTGCTGTTCGACCGCCTGGCATTGTGGACCAAAAGCCGCTTTGCCCGTCATGAAGAGGAGGCGTAAGTGAAGTTTTTTGCCCTCTTCATTTACCGTCCGGTGGCGACGATTTTACTGTCGGTTGCCATTACCCTGTGCGGCATACTGGGCTTCCGTATGCTGCCGGTCGCCCCGCTGCCGCAGGTCGATTTTCCGGTGATTATGGTCAGCGCCTCGCTGCCCGGTGCGTCACCAGAAACAATGGCGTCTTCCGTTGCCACGCCGCTGGAGCGCTCACTTGGGCGCATTGCCGGAGTCAGTGAAATGACCTCCAGCAGTTCGCTCGGCAGCACGCGTATTATTTTGCAGTTTGATTTTGACCGGGATATCAACGGCGCAGCGCGTGATGTGCAGGCGGCGATCAACGCTGCACAAAGTTTGCTGCCCAGTGGGATGCCCAGCCGCCCGACCTATCGCAAAGCGAACCCGTCGGATGCGCCAATTATGATCCTCACGCTGACGTCCGATACTTATTCGCAGGGTGAACTGTACGATTTCGCCTCGACGCAGCTGGCTCCGACGATTTCGCAAATCGACGGTGTTGGTGATGTCGATGTCGGAGGCAGCTCACTGCCCGCCGTACGCGTCGGGCTGAATCCGCAGGCGCTGTTTAATCAGGGCGTGTCGCTGGACGACGTACGCACCGCCGTCAGCAATGCCAACGTGCGTAAACCGCAGGGCGCGCTGGAAGATGGCACTCACCGCTGGCAGATCCAGACCAATGATGAGCTAAAAACCGCCGCTGAATATCAGCCGTTGATTATTCACTACAACAACGGCGGCGCGGTTCGTCTGGGCGATGTGGCGACGGTGACCGACTCAGTGCAGGATGTGCGCAACGCCGGGATGACCAACGCCAAACCGGCTATTTTACTGATGATCCGCAAACTGCCGGAAGCCAATATTATCCAGACGGTTGACAGCATCCGGGCAAAATTACCGGAGTTGCAGGAAACCATTCCGGCGGCGATTGATCTGCAAATTGCCCAGGATCGCTCCCCCACCATTCGCGCCTCGCTGGAAGAAGTCGAGCAAACGCTGATTATCTCGGTGGCGCTGGTGATTCTGGTGGTGTTTTTATTCCTGCGCTCGGGTCGCGCCACTATTATTCCCGCCGTTTCGGTGCCGGTTTCGCTGATTGGTACGTTTGCGGCGATGTACCTGTGCGGATTCAGTCTCAATAACCTTTCGTTAATGGCGCTCACCATCGCTACTGGTTTCGTGGTGGATGACGCCATCGTGGTGCTGGAAAACATTGCACGTCATCTGGAAGCGGGAATGAAACCGTTGCAAGCCGCACTGCAAGGTACTCGCGAAGTCGGTTTTACGGTGCTGTCGATGAGTCTGTCACTGGTGGCGGTGTTCCTGCCGCTGCTGTTGATGGGCGGATTGCCGGGCCGACTGTTACGCGAATTTGCCGTGACGCTTTCTGTCGCCATTGGTATATCGTTGCTGGTTTCTCTGACATTAACGCCAATGATGTGTGGCTGGATGCTGAAAGCCAGCAAGCCGCGCGAGCAAAAGCGACTGCGTGGTTTTGGTCGCATGTTGGTAGCCCTGCAACAAGGCTACGGCAAGTCACTGAAATGGGTGCTCAATCATACCCGTCTGGTGGGCGTGGTGCTGCTTGGCACCATTGCGCTGAATATCTGGCTGTATATCTCGATCCCGAAAACCTTCTTCCCGGAGCAGGACACTGGCGTGTTGATGGGCGGGATTCAGGCGGATCAGAGTATTTCGTTTCAGGCGATGCGCGGTAAGTTGCAGGATTTCATGAAAATTATCCGTGACGATCCGGCAGTGGATAATGTCACCGGCTTTACAGGCGGTTCGCGAGTGAACAGCGGGATGATGTTTATCATCCTCAAGCCACGCGACGAACGCAGCGAAACGGCGCAGCAAATTATCGACCGTCTGCGCGTAAAACTGGCGAAAGAACCGGGGGCGAATCTGTTCCTGATGGCGGTACAGGATATTCGCGTTGGTGGGCGTCAGTCGAACGCCAGCTACCAGTACACGTTGTTATCCGACGACCTGGCGGCACTGCGAGAATGGGAGCCGAAAATCCGCAAAAAACTGGCGACGTTGCCGGAACTGGCGGACGTGAACTCCGATCAGCAGGATAACGGCGCGGAGATGAATCTGGTTTACGACCGCGACACCATGGCACGGCTGGGAATCGACGTACAAGCCGCCAACAGTCTGTTAAATAACGCCTTCGGTCAGCGGCAAATCTCGACCATTTACCAGCCGATGAACCAGTATAAAGTGGTGATGGAAGTGGATCCGCGCTATACCCAGGACATCAGTGCGCTGGAAAAAATGTTCGTTATCAATAACGAAGGCAAAGCGATCCCGCTGTCGTATTTCGCTAAATGGCAACCGGCGAATGCCCCACTATCGGTGAATCATCAGGGATTATCGGCGGCCTCGACCATTTCGTTTAACCTGCCGACCGGAAAATCGCTCTCGGACGCCAGTGCGGCGATCGATCGCGCAATGACCCAGCTTGGTGTGCCTTCGACGGTGCGCGGCAGTTTTGCCGGCACGGCGCAGGTGTTCCAGGAGACGATGAACTCGCAGGTGATCCTGATTATCGCCGCCATCGCCACGGTGTATATCGTGCTGGGTATCCTTTACGAGAGTTACGTACATCCGCTGACGATTCTCTCCACCCTGCCCTCGGCGGGCGTTGGAGCGCTGTTGGCGCTGGAGCTGTTCAATGCCCCGTTCAGCCTAATCGCCCTGATAGGGATCATGCTATTAATCGGCATCGTGAAGAAAAACGCCATTATGATGGTCGATTTTGCGCTTGAAGCCCAACGGCACGGTAACCTGACGCCGCAGGAAGCTATTTTCCAGGCCTGTCTGCTGCGTTTTCGCCCGATTATGATGACTACCCTGGCGGCGCTGTTTGGTGCGCTGCCGCTGGTATTGTCGGGCGGCGACGGCTCGGAGCTGCGGGCACCCCTCGGGCCATTGAGG
>OAWU01000100.1_pt1 | contig 62410 bp, 49 predicted proteins | sample 1477041 | NCBI WGS metagenome assembly OAWU01 (sample SAMEA2580266, study PRJEB22360) | human gut metagenome | biome: human gut; feature: human-associated habitat; material: faeces | place: Denmark | collected 2008/2010
TTTCAAAATCAGGGCCTACTAATTCAAGTGGAGATTCACCACCACCAGTTGTAACAGACAATACAATAATAACAGCTATGATTACACCAATCAAGCTTTCACCAACGATCAGACCAGAAGCAAAGAGAACACCACGGCGGTTGGATTGCTCTACATCGTAGTCAGCAAGCTCACCGGCACGCATTTTAGCACGAGCTACAAGATAACGACCTACGAAGTAGCTGATGAAAGAACCAATAATAAGTGGTACTTCTAAAGTAGGCGGTAAATAAATACCCATACCAACAGCCAATGGAGGCAATGTTAAGGTAGCAGTTGTGCTCTTGAGAATCAAGTTGACGATAATCGCCACAACACCAACGCCAACACCGATTAAGATATAATCCCAATCCATGCTAGAGTTGAAGATACCTTGCGCAATGGTAGTCATCAAAGTCGCTTGAGGAGCAGATAATGCAGCGTTTGGATCCATTTCAGCACGTGGTAACGCACCTGTGAAACCGTATGCTTGATAAAGCAAGTTAAGAACTGGAGCAATTGCAATGGCACCGGCTACAGAACCAAGTAACAAGGCAATTTGTTGACGCCAAGGTGTAGCACCAACGAGTTGGCCAGTTTTCAAATCTTGTAAATTATCATTAGAAATAGATGCAATCGCAATAACTACGGATGTCATAAAGATAGCCATAGCAGTAGCGAACTGAACACCTTCTTGTGTAGCAAATAAATTATTTTCCGCTGCGATAAAGTATACAACTAAGGAAGAAATAATAGTCGCTAAAATACCGATACCAGAAATTGGAGAAGCAGATGTACCGATAAGGCCTGCCATATAGCCACATGCTGCAGCTACGAAGAAGCCAATCAATAAAGCTACTACGATACCTACTACAACGAGTGTCCACATTAATCCTGCACTAATAGGTACGACAGATACGAAATCCCAGAATGTAAATACTAAACCAATAAGAATAAGTATGAATACACCTAAAACGGATTTTGTACTCATATCTGTATCCATACGATGCAATTCACGTTCTGCGGAACTGCTATTCATGGATTTAACAGAAATTTTCATACCTTCGATGATAGGTTTGATTAAGGTAATCAAAGTCCAAATCGCAGCAATACCAATAGCACCAGCACCGATGAAACGAACTTTAGATTTCCAAATAGCCATTGCAAACTTGGCAGTAGCACCGCCATCTGGAGCAAACATGTTAGTGAAGTAAGGCACGAAGCCAGCCCATGCGATGAGTACACCGACGAGGATAGCGATACCAGAGGCGATACCGATAAGATAACCAGCACCTAACAACGCTGTAGAGAAGCCCAAAGGAATTTGAGTAATCCCTTTACTACCTACAGGGATCCAGAAGCTCATGCTATCGCCAAGCACCTTAAAACCATTTGCACAGAGGCTAATAAGACCAGCTACAAAGCCACCGGACACGATGTCTGTCATACCAGAGCTAGATTGAGGACCTTGTTCACCATTGTGAGAGCCAACCTTCAAAATTTCTGCTGCTGCACGACCTTCAGGATATGGTAGATCGCTATTCACTACCATGGCACGACGCAATGGAATGGTGAATAATACACCTAGAGAGCCACCACAGGCACAGAGCAAGAATGTTTGCCAGAATGGAAAGCCATTCCAATACCCAAGCATGAGTAAACCTGGCAAAATAAAGATAATGGCGGACAATGTACCAGCCGCAGAAGCCTGCGTTTGTACCATGTTATTTTCAAGAACATTAGAATCCTTGAAGAACCGTAAAATTGCCATTGAAATAATAGCTGCCGGAATGGATGACGAGAACGTCAAACCTACCTTCAAACCGAGATATACGTTAGATGCTGTAAAAATAACAGTAATCAATGCACCAAGTAGCATCCCACGTAACGTCAGTTCCGGCAGATGAAGGTCATGGCTCGTAAAGTCATGTTTCATAAGTACTTACCTCCTCTGTGAAATCATAAACTTAAAACAATATACTAAGCTACTTCCATTTTATCGTGTTAAAGCGATGATTTCAATATATATGCGACATTTATAATGTATACATATGAAAATTATAAATTTAAGTTTTCCCACAAATATCTTGAAAGGTCTATTCTGTATCCAAAACACTTTATTAAGCATGGTAGCCCTCCAAAAGCCTCCAAAGCCACCCACCCTGCTTCGCAGGGCCGCTAAGTCGTTTTTGGAGGACCCCCACGCTAATATATACCTAATCGTTTACCCTAAGAATAGACCTTTCATTATTCACCAAATGAAATATTTAATTTATAATTTTTCTACATATAACGCATTATCAATCTTACATATAGATTGAAATCATAAAGTATGGAGAGAAGGAAAGCACAATATACTTCCCCTTTCTTATATGCGCATTATGCATATACACCTATCAATTATATGAAAATAGAAATCATTCTCTTTTATTCTGTACAAATATACAGGATTTTATATAATTAAAGTACCGACAGTAGGGTCGGCATGTCTTTTAAGGAGGTTGTAAACATTATGGAAACAAGAATTGAATATGATTCAATGGGACCAGTCGAAGTCGACGCTAGACGAATTTACGGACCTCAAACGCAACGCTCGTTCAATAATTTTAAGATCGGTGACCACCGCATCCCTATTGAACAAATCAAGGCGCTTGCGCTTGTAAAAAAAGCATGTGCTTTAACCAATGCAAAGTGTGGCGCAGTAACTGAGGAAAAAGCGAAACTCATCGCTCAAGTAGTAGATGAAATCGTGGACGGCAAATGGGATGAAGAATTCCCGTTAACCGTATTCCAAACAGGCTCTGGCACACAAACTAACATGAATGTGAACGAAGTCATCGCTCACCGAGCTAAACAGTTAGATGAATCCAATCCGCTTCATCCTAACGACGATGTAAACCGCGGCCAAAGTACAAACGATACATTCCCTACGGCAATGCATATCTGTGCATACTTTGAAATTACAAAACGCGTAATTCCTGCATTGGACGGCCTTATCGGATCCTTTGAAAAATTGCAAAAAAAAGGAAAAGGCTTGCAAAAAGTTGGTCGTACCCACCTACAAGATGCTACTTTCATCATGGTAGACCAAGAAATTAGCGCCTTTGTGGACGGCCTAAAAACTGCCAAAACTATGCTCCTTCAAAATGCTGACCACCTCCTCGACGTAGCACTCGGTGGTACTGCGGTTGGTACAGGTGTGAACACGCCTAAAGGCTATCTAGACGTTATGGAAACTGTATTGCCAGAGGTAACAGGCGCTCCATTCCGCGTTAAGAATAACAAATTCCAAGGTCTATCTTTGAAAGATGCATTTATGATGGCTCACGGTGCACTTAACACATTAGCGACTACCCTATTCAAAATCGCTAACGATGTGCGCTTCTTAGGCTCTGGCCCTCGCTGTGGCTACGGCGAATGGCATCTTCCTGAAAACGAGCCGGGCTCCTCCATCATGCCAGGCAAGGTAAATCCTACTCAATGTGAAGCTTTGACCATGGTATGCGCCCAAGTATTCGGCCACAATACAACTATGACGCTCTGTGCAGGTAGCGGTGCGTTCCAATTGAACGTATACATGCCTATCATGATCTATGACTTTGTTGAAAGCTGTCGCCTCCTCGCAGACGCTATGAACTCTTTCACAACACACTGCATCGACGGCGTAGAATTTGTACCTGAAAAACTCAACTTCTTCGTAGAACAATCTCTCATGATTGCTACATCCTTAACACCATATATTGGCTACGACAAGAGCGCTAAGGTGGTAAAAGAAGCGTACAAACGCGGTTGCTCTATTAAAGAAATCATCTTAGAAGAAAAACTCATGACCGAAGACGAATTTGCCGAAGCAGTTCGCATGAAATAAAATCTCTCACCGCTATGACATATCTGTAACATCCTCTCATACCTCAAATGAACGGAATATAAAAGGGACTGTAAACGAAATACTACTTTAAAGCATTCGTTTACAGTCCTTCTTTTAGTTAGGCAATTATTCTAAACGTAGAGTTACAAAATATCTAAATCAAATCTCACCTTTAATAAGTCGTATAAAGCTTATAATAAAATTACATAACTAGGCGTCTTGTCAAATGGAATTACATATTCTGAAAGACTTGTTAATTCGTCCAAATCATTACGACTTATAACATATAGATGAAGTCCATCATCTTTTTCAACTATATCAGCTCTCCCACCATACCATGGTCTTTTATATGATAATATCTTGCTTTTTATATCTCCATTGAGATTAAAAATCTGTAATTGATTCTCTGCAACAGCTAAACCATATTTATCAGTCACAGATATGTCAAAATACGGAACAGAAATAGGGTTTTGAATCTGAATCTTTTTTAGATTATCTAATATCGTAATATTATTTGTATCCAAGCATACTAATTTTCCATTATGAAGAAAGGACTCTTTTATTTCACTTTCATAAACAAAATATGCAAATTTTTCATCATAGTCTGCTATTTCATCTATAATACGAACAGAATAATCAATCAATGACAAAGATACTACCCCTTTATTGGTACGCATTAAAATTATGTCATCACTAAATTTATATAATTGATAAAAATAGAATTCCTTAATATTATTAGGAATAGGTATTATCTTAACAAAATGTGCATCGATATCTACAAAGCATAAAGACGACTCTAACTTAAATACAATTCTATTTCTCACCACATCTGTGTAAATTGCTTCAATAAGTAATAATTGTTCGCCTATATAAATTCTATTAACTTCTCTCCACTCCAGGTCCAAAACAATTAAACCATTAAGTTTATCATTTATAATCATATAATTTGCACATCGCAAAGCAAAAATTATAACATTTTCTAAACTTGGACTTTTTATCTGCTTAATAGATTCTAATTCTATCATCTACATTCCTTCTATAGTTTCATTAGATTATAATTCAGACCCTTTTACATTAAAAGCAATCCACACTCGCTCTGCTCTATAATATCTTTTAAACTCCTCCCATTTATTAATGGATTTTCTAATAATGGTAAAAAATCATTACATTCTGCTAAAAGATCCTCATCTTTCCAGAGTTGCCATAACGTCCTATAAGTAACAACCCCATATGTGGAATCATTATAATATATTTCTAACTCTCTGTTACATTTCAAGCCTTCAAAAACTTCATCATATAAAGAAGCACCCGAATCACTCATTGATGTTTACTCCTTCCTAATTTTTCTAGTCAAACATACTTAGCCTTAAGATGCTGCCAATTACCTTATAAACACTGATATTAAAGGTTTAAAAAATGTACAAAGATTTTTCATCATATAACTCATTAGCAAAAATATCACTAATTGTGTGATCTTCTAAGCAAGGTATCATTAAAAAAGTGTCTAAATCTGGCTCTTTAATGACACATTCATCATTAATCCAAAACTCCCAAATAACACTATTTGGAGTTATAAAACACTCTAATCCTTTATATCTAAACTCAACCTCTTCGTTCATGTCTAGATAACATCTTATCTCTTCTAGTTTATTCATTTTCTCTCACTAATTCAGCTTTTTCATACCCCCTGCTACTAGATTCTCATAGCAGGAGAATATCAGTTATAAAGGATAATAAAAGATTGAGTTACTTTCCTGATCATATAATGCAGATGTTTTATTATATAGTAAATACAGCACATATATATTAACTAAAGGTACAAATAAGCAAATAAGCCAAAAAATACTACTATTGGTATCCATCAAGCGTCTACATATCATAGTAATTACAGTATATGTAAGATAAATGTATAAAGTATATCTTAGAATGGATGGCTCAATAGTATAAGTTACAACAAAATTATACATAATAAAAGCTAAAAACACATTAAACATATGCCACTGACGAACAGTACTGCGTCCATAAAACCATAAACTATCTATTAAAATGCTTTTATAGATATCAACCCAAAAAGGATATGTATCCTGACGACTATAATACAACTTTAAAGTCTTGATCTGCCCATCGGTTAAATCATTTCTATTGCCCCAACACACATCAATAACTTTATTATCAAAAATAATCCCATTAGTTTTAATAGTATTATGAGCAGACCACAATTTATCGATTCCAAATGCCCAAAATAGTATCAGCCCCATCAGAAAAGGAAAGAACATCTCAGGTGTATCTACGCTCCATAGTACCTCATTCCCCAATATATAGTCAGTAGTGCCTCTAAAGCTAAAATTAGAACTAGAAATAGTAATACTTTTACCCAAAAGTAAAACCATTACTAAAGAAATCATTATAATGACATTAAGCCAATTAAGAGAAGCCTTTTTATAATAATTCAACCGCATGTAATTTGTAATAAAAACAAAAAGAATATAAAGAGTATGCCCTACATAAAATAACATATTATAGTATTCTTGATTATATATTCTATCAAAAGGAAGAGAAAGCATGAAAATATTTGCTTCTATGCCCAAGAAAACTAAAATATTTATTGAAAGATAAGTTTGCACATTCATCGTAAGTGTTTTAAGATTTCTTACATATTGAATTAACGCTACTACTTCAATTTTAAACTTACTAAATTCATCAACTAAAAACTGTTTCATACTTTTAATTATCATATAGATACCAATAATGGTGAAAGTTTTTAGCAGTATTTTATATAATCCAATATAAAACAATCACCGAAAAAAGATAGATTTCAGAACTAATGGTAAATGAATGCACACAAATGCTACCCTCTTTTACGTCTTAAATAGTTATAAATATAGTTCCATACCACATAAAACAAAAGTATTATAACATATGCGATAATAAAGAAATAAAAGTCTACTTCATCTTCAATCAACTCTGGATTTGTGACAAGACTATATGGAATACATATAAGTAAAAAAAGTACTAAGCCTCGCACAAAATAATTATATATTTTTAGAAATATATACTTACTCCCAACATAAAAACTATATTTTCACAACACAACTAAAAATTTTAACTCTAATATATCACAATTATTATATAAATTCATATAATAAAAAGAGGTATTGTATCTAAAATACAGTACCTCTTCTAGTTTATCCCCTATGGTCTTCTAATATTTCATAATATTTATAGTCATTAACACAACCAAGAATATAATGAAAATAGCCTGTTTTGTATTTAACAGTTCATAGGTCTCGTTAAATGTATCATTCTTAAATGCCTGTATTAGTAATTCCTCTTGTTTACTGAGTTCCAAGTATAGATCTAAATGGCATCCAATTGCCACTAGTATTGCTATTTTGAGATATCCCTTATATATATCCGCTGTCATATCGTAGATTAGAGAGATATCAAATAGCATAAGCAGAATAATACATATAAGGATTTTATATATAAAGGATTTAATATACATTAATGTATACCTATAGTGAGTTTGTCTTTCAAACTAAGCTACTCCATCAAAGAATGTAATAACCGTAATTTCTCGTGGGCAGTTGATACGGATTGGGAACCAGTGTCCTGTACCATTATTAACGTAGCATACGCTTTGTTCTTCTACATAGCGACCTTTTGTATATGGTGTGCCTGTTGGTACTAACGGCATACCCATGAATACGATTTGACCTCCGTGGGTATGTCCAGATAGAGTCAACGGAATCTTTCGTTCAATAGATTCTTCAAAGAATTCAGGGTGATGAGCTAATAGGATAACAAAGGCATAGTCTGGAATTCCAGACAAAGCTTTGTTAATCATGGCTTCCCTGTTATCCTTTTTACGATCGTTATCGTACGCAACGCCCGCAATATATACAGGTTGTTTGCCACCCATGATTTGAATATTACTATTCACGAGAATATTCATAGGTGTATTTCGTTTAAGTGCGTCAAGTACCTTATTTACATCGTGATGATACTCGTGATTTCCCAAGATAAAGTCAACCCCATCTGGGATTTGTTTTGCAAAGGTTGTCAGTCTTTCACAGACTTGCGGTAACCATGCAAGCTTATCAATGAGATCGCCAGTGATAACAACGCGATTAGGTTTTTGTAAAAGCGCTAGTTTCAGGATTTCATCAAAGTCATCTAAGTCGATACTCGGTCCTATATGAATATCACTAAGTTGAACAATTTTATAGTTTTTCAAACCAGGTGGTAGGTTCGTGTAGCCAAAGCTTTCATGAGTTACCACTACCTCTTGTTGACCCGCAAAGGCAGCATAGCTAGAGCCACCAATAGTAGCCAACGGCACTATAGTTGCAGCAGTTCTAAAGAAGGCGCGACGGCCTGTTCTATTTTCCTCTGGTGTTTTGCTCCAAATCTTATTGATTGTCCAATATAATAGACTAAGTATGATAAATACAGGAATCGCTAGGAATACACCAAAGAGGAATCCGTAGCTTTCAGTACGGAACATATTCATCAAAGGATAGTACATCGTACCATATAAATCCACTTGATTGAGTATATAGTATCGGATAGCCACGAACCACGCACCGATAATGATGATATAGCCCACCCAGGCTGGCCATTTCTTTTTAGGCTTCCACAAGTTGAGGAATAGAGCCCAAAATCCTACCAGACCTATTGCGAGGATGGCAGAAAAAATGATATTAAATAGAATTCTCATTCATTGCTCCTACAAATTACTTTGCGATTTCCGTCAGTTTACCATGAGGTCCCGCCCAAGCATAGTCGGAGAACTCATCGCGCTTGATGAGCATCCAGTCCTTTGGTAATTGCTGTTGGATATCTGCAATCGATATATTATTAGCGTCCCCTGTGTACGTTAAATCACCGCGGAATGCTTTCATAAACCATTTTCGGTGAGAGAAAACATGTGTTATTTCTTTCACAAGTACTGGTTGTAAGGATAGATCAAATCCAAGGGCCTGAACTAATTCCTCAAGGCCTCGTGCTCCATCCTCAAAGGCAGATACCATTTCCACAGATGGGAATTCCCACATGGATCGTAAAAGTCCACGGTTCGGCCGTTTATGCAATAAATAATAGCCTTTATACTGCAAGATCCCCACAAATAAAGGCACCTCTACTACCTTTGTTTTCTTGATGCGCACAGGTAGTTTATCTGTATCCTTATTTTGGTATGCTTCGCACATATTTACAATAGGACATTCGCCACAGCGGGGTGTCTTTGGAATACATACGGCAGACCCAAAGTCCATCAAGGCTTGGTTAAAGTCGCCAGGTCGATCGTGAGGTAAAGTCTCCTCTACGATAGCCGTAATAGCCTTTTTACCTTTAGTGCTCAAAATATCATCAAAGATGCGATACAACCGAGCATAGATGCGCAGTACATTGCCATCTACAGCCACCTCTGGTTCGTTGTACGCCATGGATAGCACAGCCCCTGCCATATAAGAACCTACACCCTTCAAGGATTCCATGGTCTTACGGTCATGAGGCACGATACCGCCGTAATTTTCAACGACGTCCTTTACGCCAAGACGCAAGTTACGAGCACGACTATAATAACCAAGCCCTTGCCATGCGTGAACCACCTCATCTTCGGAGGCCTTTGCCAAATCCTCCAAGGTTGGAAATAGACGCATCCAGTTATCATAATAGGGTTTCATTGCCTCAATGCGGGTCTGCTGACTCATCACCTCGGATACCCAAATCTTATAAGGGTCCCCACAACCGCGCCACGGCAACTCCCGTTTATGTACATCATACCACGCCAATAGCTGTGGCACCCACTTTGGGTTCTTTTTATCAGTCATATTACCTCAATATATTATAAATTTAGGAGTCTAGTACCACTTTCACGGCTACATACTCCCTATTTTATACTCCAATACCCACCAGATAACGATTTTAACGTTAAATTGTAACAAATCGTACATTCATCATCCATTAATATACAGATCGATGCGCGCCAAGTGTTCGCTTTCAAGAACGGTATCCACAGTGGTCAAATCCATCTTGTCCACCATGCTATTATCTCGGCCGAACACAATAGGCCCTTTTAATTTCTTTCCTTCTAACAGCATCGGCAACCATCTGCGGTCACCGTCCCACATATGCTCGTATGGAATTTGATTTGGTTCTAGCCAGTGAGGCTCCATTTCGTCTGTTTCCTCTACATCGCCTGTGAAAGTACGTAAAAAATACACATAGCTTACGTGCGTTAAGCTCTCATCAAAAGGAAATTGAAAATCAAAAGCCGCTACACATTCTAAGTCTTCGACACGTCCTTGAAGGCCAGATTCCTCATAGAGTTCACGAATGGCACACTCTCGGAAGCTTTCACCATCATCCAGTTTACCGCCGAAACCATTATATTTATCGGCCCCAAAACCACGTTTTTTACGACCTAGCAGTATACGATTTTGTTCATCAATGGGAAATACTAGCGTCGTCGGTTTCATGGGACCTCCTTAATCATAAAAATAACACTCTATTATTATACCATTATTTTATGTACGAATGCCTTAGTTGTGGTATGATTAAGAATATAGATTTTCTTGCAAGGAAGGAGGCACTAGATGAACAAACCACTTAGATTTAATATCGAATTAGGGCGCACAAAGCCCGTCAATATTCGCAATGAACAAGTGCGTTGTCCCTTCTGCGATCGTTCCAAATTAACGGATATCCTAGATACATCAGGTCATATTATATGGCTCATGAACAAATATCCAGTCTTAGAAAAAACTTGGCCTACCGTTATTATTGAAACGGAAACTGACGAAGGCGAGTTTTCTACCTTACCTACAGACGAAGCAGCCCACATTCTCCAGTTTGGTCTCGATAAATGGCGCGAAACTCGTCAGCGTAAAGAGTTCAAATCCGTACTGTTCTTCAAGAATCATGGCTATATGTCCGGTGGCTCTATTCGTCATCCTCACAGCCAAATCATAGGCCTTGAGAATTACGATTACCACAAAGATATTACGGCCCAAAATATGGAGGGTTGGCTCTTGCACGAGGATCAAGATGTACGCATCACCTTGTCTACCCATCCGATTATTGGGTTCTTTGAGTACAATATTCGCTTCAAACCAGATGCGCCGGTTCGTGCTGTAGCCCTTCGACTACAGCAAATTTTGCGCTATGTATTGCATAGTGTAGCAAACTTTAGCCAGTCCTATAATTACTTTTTATATAATCTTGAGGACGGCTATGATTACATCAAAGTAGTGGCGCGCTATGTAACGACGCCCCTCTATGTAGGATACAAAATACCACAAACTTGCGATGAGGGACGAGCTGCTAAAATCAAGCACGATATTACGCCTTATTTTCAAGCTACTAAATAGCTCTAACCATATACCGTACATAATTTGATATATAATTTTATATATGGTTTTAACCATACATATTTGAAAGGATTTTTATGAAAGTATTTGCCATCGGCGACCTCCATCTATCTGGCAATCCTCCCACGAAGCCGATGGATATTTTTGGTCCTCACTGGAATGATCACTGGGCCCGCATCAAAGAGCATTGGAATGCCAATGTAAGCGATGAAGACATCGTCTTTCTCGTAGGTGACATGAGCTGGGCTCTCCGCCTTGAAGAAGCGGCCTGCGATTTACAAGAAATTGCATCTCTACCTGGTAAAAAATATATGATTCGCGGCAACCATGATTATTGGTGGTCATCAGCGAACAAGATGCATAATCTCATGGGCGACGCTATTACCTTTATACAAGGTCACGGCACCGCAGAACTCATCCAAACCGAAGAAGGTCCGCGCCTTATTGCATTCGGAGGAACGCGTGCCTACCTCTGTCCTGGAGACTCCCACTTCTCTCCGGAAACGGACCAATCCATTTATGATAGAGAAGTGATGCGTACTGAAGCGGCACTTCAAGAAATGGATAAAGCAATACATAAAGTACTTGAAGAACTCAGGACGGAAACAAAGGTCTGTATAACAGAATCATCCGGTTCTAAAAAGTCCTATTCACCAACACCTGATTCTATTATAGATATAGAGACTATTCCTGTAACAAAGTTATTGTTGCTACATTACCCTCCATTTAACGAATCCAACGCTCCTTCTGGCTTTACGGACCTATTAGAACAATATAAAGTAGATATCTGCATCTTTGGCCACTTACACGATCAAATTTCTTTTAACCGAATTCCAAAGGAGTTTAGTACGACAAAACTAGAATTGGTATCTGCAGACTATCTAGACTTCAAGCTAAAGCAAATTATTTAAGGAGAGACCATGAGTCGCATTCACAAAGAACATTTACAAGCCGGCTATATCTTTGGTGATGCCGTCAACCAAGAATATATATACTTGCCTTCTGGTGAGGTGGGCACGGATCATCCGTTAGCAGTCCTAGAAACACCAACGAAGCGCGAAGATATTACATTAGACGAAGCCGTCCATATGATTGATACCCTAACGCTAAAACGTTGTAGCCATCCTACACTAGGTAAAAAATCATTTTAATAACGCAATCAATAATGCAATTAATTGAACAAAGGAGGCTGTTTATCACAGCCTCCTTTGTTTTTTCTTTAGTTTATACAAGAACTATTTTGTTGTCTTCCTTTTAGTTTAAAAGGTTAATTCATGACAAGTAATTACTTCGCATTACGCTCGATATGACTACCATAAACATCTCTGTAATCACTAGTTTGCTTATTGTCTTTATTGTTGACACGAAGTCGTTCTACCTTATGACGATCATTGTCTTTACCAGAGATTCGATCCACACGAGTACGATCCAAATCACGAAGACGAGCCAATTCAGGATTAAATTCGTTAATCGCACGCCCCATTTTGCCATCAATTGGAGCACCCAATTGTAAAGCACGGTAAATGATTGCAGCATACTCATAACGAGTCATCGTACGATCGCCTTTAAATTCGCCATCAGGATAACCTTCAACAAGACCTTTATCAGCCAAGTCTTTTACATATTCATAAGCCCAATGATTAGCCGGTACATCAGGGAAGTTCACATCTTTCTTGTCATACTGAGGTGCCATTCCCATGGATGCCTTCATTTGTTGAATCTCTACATTTTGGGCTTTTACAATGGCCTTTAAGTCTTGAACCTCTTTAGCCAAAGCTACTCTAGAAGTAGATACACCATTTTTTTGACCTAATTTCAATGAAACGCCGGCATTGACCATGTTTTCACCGTTACCCATGGATCCAGCTACGCTGAACATAGTGTCTTCATTTGGTCTGTAGAAAGCACCTAATGCCATCGCATTTTCACCGGCATAGTTACCGTAACCAGCCGCAAAATTCCATTTATCATCAGGATCAAAATCCAATGGATGAATAGCCGCTAATGCAGCCGCACCAGCACCAACTTTTCCTATTTTGCTATTTAATAGGTTCACACCATTACTAATACCGCTAGTAGCTTGATACAATTGGCTACCGTTAACGGCATCTTTAGATGTAGCGGATACTTCACCATCGGCTACATTAGTGATTTTATTGCCACCATTATTTAGACCTTTATTGTCCAAAGAAACATTACCAAATTTAACTTTATCTACAGATACCTTGTAATCAGTACCACCAGCAGCATTTGTGCTTGTAGTTACAGTTACATTATTACCTGCAGAAATGCTAGTATGTTTTTTAGCTTCTTTTAATGCTTCTGTGGCTAAAGTCTTATTATATTCAATACGACGTTCATGACTTTCGATACGCTCACTATGATTTTCAATTCGAGCATCATGATTATCAACACGATTATCTAAATAATCTAAACGCTTATCTTGATTGTCAATACGTTTTTCTTGATTATTCATACGTTCAGTTTGATTTTTTAATTGAATGTCATGATTTTGAATTTGATCTTCATGACGAAGTAAATCAGCATCTTGACGAAGATTTTCTTTAGTTAAACGAGTAATTTGATTATCATGATTTACAATTAATGTATTGTGATTATTAAGAATTCCGCCCACTGTATTTGCTACTGCATATAATTGACTACCATTTATAGCATCCGTGCTATCAGAAGATACTTTCCCAGATGCTACATTAATCACCTGACGTTCTTTACCAGATGCACCAACACTCGTAACGCCGTTACGAGCTGACCCTACCCCAGCAAAGCCGGAATAGTTAATACCATTTATATTAGCTTGTGTTTCTGTTGTGGCAGCTCTATCGGTAGATGCATTGCCTAAGAGAACACTATTTCCTTGTGTCGACGTCACATTACTACCCAGTACATATGTATTTGCTTGTGCTACGTTATTACTAACCCCAAAAGCACCAGAATCAATGCCAGAAACAGAATTACTGCTACCAATTCCAACTCCACCACGTGCAGTAATCGTATTACCTGAACCTAGTGCAACAGCATTTGCAGCACCAGCATTAGCATTATTACCTACAGCAGTTGCACTCTCTTCAGCTTTTGCATTATATCCAACGGCTACTGAACGATTTCCCTTTGCTCTAGCATCATTACCATATGCTGAAGAGAAATTACCAGATGCCTCAGCATTAAATCCAGTAGCGGTACTTGAAATACCACTAGCCTTTGTACTATTGCCAACCGCTGTAGAAGCTTCAGCAGATGCTTTAGCGGATGAACCAAAGGCATTTGAATTACGCCCTGAAGAAACTGATCCATGGCCTATTGCAGTAGCATTTTCACCTTCTGCTCGTGCACTCCGACCAATAGCATTGGTATTATTAGCAGTTGCCTGTGCACTTCGTCCGATAGCTAGTGAAGTCTCACCAGATGCGGTAGAAGACTGTCCTACAGCAGTTGAATATGAACCGGATACCGTATTTCTGAAACCTACTGCTAAACTATGGTCACTGGTAACCGTATTTTCATCACCAAAGTGACGTGAATACTCTGTCGGATTTCCTTGTGCTTCTACATGTAATACAGTTCCCGTACCTAACGCAAGTAGTATTGCCAATGATAATGCAACTTGTTTGCTTTTCATCGTTTACTATTCCTCCCTACATCTAAAATTATAAATACAACGGATAATATATTATCATTTATAATATATATTCAACAAAACTCAGCATAAAATATGTCCATTATTAAATAATGTATTATCATTATCCTTAACTATTATTGTACTTTAAATATTAAATGAAGTAAACGAATTTTTTAACAAAATAGATAAAATTATCAATTTTATCGATAAATAAAAATTCTATCAAATTCATCATACTATAAATTAATAGCATAATAACAATATAAGGAGATAAGATTTATCTTATCTCCTTATATTGGCTATATTAACTATATTCATTATACTAGCTATACTAATTATTCTAGTTATATTATTTGCTTTAGCTATATTACTTAAAATAGCTATATTGGTTATTCTAGCTAATCTTATTATACTAGCCTATTAGCCCAAGAATCCTCCATGACCCATAGCTATACAATCTTCTTTGGTGATTTCATCATCTGCGATGAGGCGTGGCACAATTTCATCAAAAGCAGTCGGTTTGCTGAACAATACACCACCTGGTACACCAAGAATTGGTGTGCCATCTGCACAGTAAGCAATGCAAACCATGGACCCTGGTAACACAGGTAATCCATAAGTAACTACGCGATCTGCATAGCGTTTAATCGCTCCTGGAGTGAGATCATCTGGGTCAACGCTCATACCGCCAGTGCAGAAAATGATATCTGCGCCTGCTGCTTTCACCTTGTCGATAGCCGCCACGATATCGTCTGTATTATCCGTTACAATTTCGTGAGCTACCTTTGTAACACCAAATTCAGCACAACGTTCTTCAATGATTGGTGTGAAAGCATCTTTAATACGACCTTCAAATACTTCAGAACCAGTCGTAACAATCCCCATTGTTTTGCGCACGAACGGCTTTACATGTAACAAAGGCTTACCATCAGCAATTTTTTTTGCATCTTCTACTTGTTGTTCTTCTAACAATAATGGAATACAACGCATACCTGCTAGTTTATCACCAGCTTTCACAGGTGTGTTATTAAATCTCGTTACAATAGTCAGTTCGCCAATGCTGTTGATAGCGTGTAAACGTTCCACATCGACCTTGAAAAGACCATCTACATCTGCAATGGCTTCAATTTTACCTTGCGCCATAGGGCCATCGTGCATGTTTTCGCCGCCTGCCATATGGTACAAAGCACGAGCTACATCCTCTTCGTGCAAGAAACCTTCATCTTCCGGTTCCATCACAAAGATATGTTCCTTACCAAGGTCTAACAATTTTGGAATATCCTCTTCTGTGATAACATGACCACGGCGGAAGGGCGTGTCTTTCACCTCACCTATGACGATTCTTACGAGATCGTGTAATAATATTTGCCCTACGGCATCTTGTGTTCTAATAGATTTCATAATATCTCCCAAGTCATTAATAACAAAATACGTTACTGTATAACATCAAAATGTATTTAATACTATTATTCAATATTAATATATTTACATAGTACAGAGTAGACGCACGACTAGCATGCCACCCCAACAGAGGATTAAGCCCCCTACGACTTGTACTGCACCGTACCATAATGCTTGTACATAGGATTCAGCCATCATAAGCTGTAGCATTTCAAAGGCAAAGGTTGAGAAGGTGGTAAATGCACCTAGCCCACCTACAACGAGGAAGAATCTCGCCCATTGAGGTAGATCTGGCTTTTGCATATAAAGGCCTAAGACTAAACCGATAATGAGGCAACCAACGAGGTTTACTACTACCGTACCATACGGAAACGAGCTGACCTTTGTCATCACCCATTCACCGAGAGCCATACGGCATAAGGCCCCAGTAGCGCCACCGAGGGCAACGGCTATGTATTTTTCCATAATAAATCTCCATATAATTTATAACTATTTATATATTATATACTATTACATTAACTAATTGGTATCACATATTATTAGATTGATTTTAGTCTAATTTAGTGCTAAAATTAGACTAAACAGAATTTAAGGAGAATAATGATGGAAAAAAAGTTAACATACTTAAATACATATATTTTACAGCAAGACATGCGTTTACGTTTACCAAAATCCATTTTAACAAACCTTCCTGTTCAAAAAGGTATAAGTAAATTTGATATTTATTTGGATTCAACTAATAATCATTTAATACTTAAAATTCATCAAGAAGAGGAGTAATTATTATGAGATATATAGGGTGTAAAACCAACCTATTAGAAAATATCAAAGAAGTTATAGATAAACATACTACAAACGCAACTACATTCTGTGATATCTTTTCAGGAACTGCTTCAGTTGCTAGATACTTCAAACAATGGTATGAAATATATTCAAATGATTTACTTTATTTTTCCTATTGTCTACAAAAAGGTAGTATTGAAATAAAAAAAAAACCTACATTTGATTTGTTAAAGAGCTCATTAAGTATACAAAACCCCATTACATATTTTAATCTAATGGATACCAATGAAATGGAGTCATTACCACAAGAAAAACGATTTTTCCAAAATAACTATGCTCCAATAGGATCAAGAATGTATATTACGGATTCAAATGCTTTAAGAATTGATTTTGCTCGTAACACTATTGAGGAATGGAATTCATCAGGCTATTTAACAGAAGATGAATATTTTTATTTAATTGCTTGTATTGTTGAAGGAATTCCTTTTGTATCTAATATTGCTGGGACTTACGGAGCATTTCATAAAATATGGGATAAACGTGCTTATAAATTATTCGAGCTATTTGACTTACCGGTAATTAAAAATAATAAAAATAATAAATCATTTAACGAAGATGGTGTAGAATTACTTCAACGAATAAGCGGAGATATTCTTTATATTGATCCACCATATAACGAAAGACAATATCTTCCTAATTACCACGTTTTAGAGACTGCGGCTAAATATGATGCACCTAAAATAAAGGGTATAACAGGTCAGCGGCCTTACGAAAGCCAAAAGTCAACTTTTTGCTCAAAAAAAACTGTACTTTCATCATTTGAGAAACTAATAAAAACAGCAAATTTCGAACATATTATTCTTAGCTACAATACAGACGGTTTAATGAATATTAAAGATATTGAACAAATAATGAAAAATTATGGTATAGCGTCGACTTTTGAAGTTAACTATATTCCTTATCGCAGATTTAAAAGTAAAAGCATAGAAACACGTACTGATAAGTTAAAAGAAATGCTAGTGTATATAAAAAAGGAGGTATAAAATTGCTTAATTATATTAAAAGTCCATTAAATTACACTGGCGGTAAGTACAAAATATTGAAACATATCCTCCCCGAATTCCCTGCCCAAATTAATACATTTGTCGACCTTTTTGCAGGAGGATTAAATGTTGGAATTAATATAGAGGCGAATACAATATATGCAAACGACCAAATAAAATATCTTATTGACCTCTATAAATATTTTCAAACTATCAACACTATTGAATTATTATCAGCAATCAAAAAAAGGATATCTGAGTATAAATTAACACAAACAAACCAAGAGGGTTATCTAGCACTTCGTCAAGAGTACAATAATACAGGAAAAATCTTAGATTTATTTGTATTAACATGCTATTCTTTTAATCATCAAATCCGATTTAACAGCAAACATCAATTTAATATTCCTTTTGGAAAAGAGCGAAGTTCATTTAACGCATCAATAGAATCAAATCTTCTCCGATTTTGTGATGCATTACAAAACAAAAATATAATTCTTTCTAGTGATGACTTTCTTAACTTTAATTTCAATCTTTTACAAAGTGGCGACTTTGTTTATTGTGATCCTCCGTACCTAATAACAACAGGTTCATATAATGACGGGAAAAGAGGATTCAAAGACTGGACATTAAAAGAAGAGTTAGAACTACTTTCTCTATTAGACTCACTACATGACAAAGGAATAAATTTTGCACTTTCTAATGTATTTAAACATAAAGGCTTATGCAATGATACTTTAATCGAATGGAGCCAAAAATATAATCTCAAATTTATAGATAAAAACTATTCCAACTGTAACTATCATTTAAAAAATAAAGATACTAAAACAATTGAAGTACTTATTACAAACTATAAATCGAAGGAGTCAAAATGCGAATAAAAGACTCAGCGCCCTCAAAAGCTACATTATATGAATCATCGATTCCATTTTTTGAAATTTATCCTGAGTATAACATTTCAACACTTCCCTCCTGGCTACAAGATAATATTTCAGAAGCACGTGTCTATGGTAATAAGTACAAATGCATAATACTGCCTGACGGCCGAAAATATCATTTAAACAATACACTAAATGACTTAACTGGCAAAGAATGGACTTTTTTTATAAATTCTGTATTCTCTACGCACTATCCTACAAAAGGAAAAGAGTCTTATGCTCATCACATTCGGAAAATACACCCAACGCCTAAACCACCTCAACTAATGAGAGATTTAATTCTTTTTTTTACAAAAGAAAACGATTTAGTATTTGATTATTTTATGGGAGTAGGAGGATCCCTATTAGGTGCTGGCTTATGTAATCGAAACGCCGCAGGGATAGATTTAAATCCTGTATTCATTAATGCATATAAAAAAGCCGCAAACGAACTTAATCTACCTGTATTTCCAACGAGTTGCGGAAATGCTACCGAATTATTAGCTGACAAGAAGCTAATAAAAAGTCTTACTAATAATATACCTATAAGCTTATTATTAATAGATCCTCCTTATTCAAATATGATGAGTAAGGAAAAAACAGGTGCAGATATTAAAGTTTATGGAAAAAATGCAACACCTTTTACTGAATCGGCAAAAGATTTAGGTAATATGAATCGACAAGCCTTTTTAGATACATTAAAAAAATCGATTGAACTAATTCTTGATTATATTAAATTCAGAGGCTATATATTAGTATTCATAAAAGATATGCAACCGAGTAAAAAAGAACTTAACCTATTACATGCGGAAGTACTAAATAAACTTAATGAAATACCTAACATTTATTATAAGGGTTTAAAAATATGGTCTGATGAATCAACAAAACTATATCCTTATGGATATCCATTCAGTTTTGTTGCCAATCAAATTCATCAATATATCCTAGTATTTAGAAAAGAGAAGTGATAATATATCACTTCTCTTTTCTGTATTAAACAAACTGACTTAATAACTCTTTTTCTATAGTATACATTGGACGTAAATCTTCATCATACATTGTATAATTATCAAGATATCCATGATTTTCAATTTTTGCTTTTTCCATCATATCATCATATGTATACCAACCTAACAGCTTTACTTCATTTGTTTCTTTATAAAGACGTACTGATATATATATATCTTTAGGATGAGAATTTGCCTGTTCAACCATTTCTAATGTTCTTATATGAAAATCTTCGGTTCTGGTCTTTACATCAACTTTAAGTTGCTGAAATTTATTAATTAATAAGAAATCATATTCATCTCGCTCTTCTGGCGAACTATGATCCTCTATAAATGATACCTTATTATCTTGTAAGAAAATTTTTACAGCCTTTTCTCCAAGCTTCCCTTCAAACATCTTTTGTTTTTTATTTTTTAACCCCCCTGAATGAAAATCATGTCGATTAGATGTAAAAGCTTTAGATTGCTCCGCGTAATCATAAGCTTCTTTATACAATTCACCATCTATTTTGTATACTTCTTTAATTATCATAGTGCAACACCCGTTCCATTAAAAACTCTCCGAATACATTGTGGAGCATTTCCATTAATAATGATATGCCCATTATCAGCAAGATAAAATAAGACCTGATTATATAAAATATGCTTCCAACTTCCCCCAAAAATACTTATACATCGCATGATTTTAACATCACCATAAGATGGATATATATATTCTTTCTCTATACTATCGTAATAATTTATCTCTTCTAAACCTTCGAATAATGTCGACTCCTTCTTTCCTTCGACAAGTAAAATAAAATCTGTTTTTTCATCATATAAGACTACATCTGGTAAAAATAAATTTTCTCCATTTTGATCTTTTTTAGGCAAAGATATCAATTTACCATTTTTTAATCTAAAGTAACCTCTTTCACAACCAGCATGATTTTCATATATGCAATACATTCCGCAATACATACATTGAAGATGAAGTAAAATATCAGCCATCTTTTCAGAACGTATTTCATAATGCCAATACTGATTAGGAAGAGCTACGTTACAAGGCATTGTAATTTGCTCTAAACGCATCCCCAGAGTATTACAAATATAAAGAAATTTATTTCTACCAAGAGTACTATCAATATATTGCTGCGTTACACCATGCATTGTAATAACAATATCTTTTTCCCATCCTAGCCTTCTAATACAGCCTGAAATCATTGATAATGCTCCAATATTAGGATCATGTCCAATATTACCTTTTCCAACCGGTTTTTCTAATCTACCAGATATCTCAATTCTATCATCATATTTTTTTATTGTTATTGGTACATTACCACGAGGTGGTTGTCTCATACTTGTTTTAAATTGAATCAATTCATCTAAAGAGTTAAAAGGTTTAAACCATTTTGACGTATCCTTACCAATAATAGTCACACCTAATGTTAGCAATATATTAGTACCAAATATATTTGTATCAGAAGGTTTTTTACTTTCTCGAATTGCGATTTCTTCATTATATAACATATATAACTTCACATTTTGATAATATGGAGTGATATAAATGAACTTAGAGCCCCTTTGATAAACACCAGTATTTCGTGATTCATCATCACTTGTTTTTGTTTCTTCAATAGCCATAAGCAGATTGTCTGTGCTACAATTTTCCCTAGGAGCATCCTCTTGTTTAAAGACTAAAAAATCTAAAAAACTTGAGTCTCCACTAACGGTTTTAATAAAAATATTTTTAATACTATTGATTGATATTCCTTCTACTTCATAAACAAATTGAAAGTATCCATTGTGAATAATTGGTTTGATTTTTATCTCTTTACAACTTGTTATATAATCATTAAAGTCAATACAATACATTTTCAAAATTTGTAAAATTACTGTTGGTTTTGGTCTTTCTTCTGTTAAAATCCATAAATTATCCATTTTTACAACCTCCTAAACAATCACACTAATAATACTTCAATATATCTTATTATTAATTAATATACAATATATATTCAATTAAATGAATAGCTTATATGACAATCTATAGCTTATGGCTTAATTATATAGCATAAATAAAAGGACCCTTATAAGGGTCCTTTTATTTATGTTTATTTGATTTTTATACTTCATTAAGTTTTTTATGTTGTACTTCTGCATTTGCTTTTTTAAAGATAAATGCATTGTTGATATGCTGACGCATAGCTGTTTCTGCAGCTACTTCGTCGTGACGTTCAATAGCGTCTACGATTTGATCATGTTCATCATCACAGTCATGTGTACGTACAGCATTGAAAGAACTGATGTACATGTCGCGATTAACGCGTTCACGGAAACCTGCTAGATAATCTACAATGCGTTCATTGCCAGAGTAATGAGCAATCATTGTATGGAATCGGCTGTTTACATCAACACGTTCTGTGGCATCTTCAATTTCATGCATTTCTTTACAAAGGGTTCTTAGCTCTTGTACTTGCTCAGGTGTAGCATGACGAGCACATAATCTAGCACCAAGTCCTTCCATTACTTCACGAACTTGGTAAAGCGCTACGATTTCTTCTGGCGTGTCAGCTTTTACAGTAACGCCTTTCCAAGGAACGATAACTACGAGATTATCTTTAGCCAATTTGCGGAATGCCTCACGCACAGGTGTAGCACTCACTTGTAATTGTTCTGCAATCTTTACTTCGTTAAGCTTCTCTTGAGGCATCAATTCGCCTGTTAAGATAGCTGTTTTTAATGTTAAATATACTTGTTCACTGAGAGGTAATCTTTCGATAGAATCCACTGCGGACAATTTGTATTTATCTTTTGAACTTTGTCTTCCCATTACTAGCCCCTAAACCTTACTAACCATTCATGCTTTCAGACTTTCAAAGAACGGTTAAAATGAGTATAATATAGTATACAACATATCTTAGACAGTATGTTGTGCGAAATTAAGTGCATACATTACAATTATAGAACTCATCATTAAGACTGTCAATTTAACTATAGATAATAGCTATATCTCATTTTTGAAAGTAAGGAAGTATACTATGAGCCGTTGTTTGATTATCATCAACCCTGTCTCAGGAGGCGGTGCAGCGCGCCGTTACGCCCTCGATTTACAATGGAAATTGAGTACCTTGTTCGAAACGATTGAGGTCAAATTCACCAGAGGTGAAGGCGATGCTACACGTTTCGCTAAGAACGCTTGTGAGCGCGGGTTTGATGCCGTATTCTGCATGGGTGGTGACGGCACTGTTAACGAAACCGTTAATGGTATTGCCCAAGGTGGATTCTCCTGTACCTTTGGGTTTATCCCCGTTGGTACAGTAAATGATATGTCTCGTGCGCTCGGTATTCCCCAAAATCCAACACAAGCTATCAGGCGTATCGATATCAATGAAACTCGAACCATTGATATCGGCCGTTGTAATGATCGGTATTTCTGCAATAACATTGCAGCTGGCGTTATTCCTAAAGTTGTAGATGAGGTTACACCAAAGGAAAAAAGCATACTCGGCCCTCTCGCGTATTTCTTGAGAGCAGGCCAAGCATTGTTCACTACAAAGGACTACACGTACCGCATCAAAACAGAGGACGACGATTTCATTTGCAAATCTCCTCTCGTTTTAGCCCTACTTACCAATGTAGTCTCTAGCTTTGAGCGTTTTATGCCACAAGCCTCAGTAGATGATGGTTATATGCGTATCATTATCTTCAAGGAATATTTTATCCTCGATATTCTCAGCGTATTACCACTCATTATCAGTGGTGCCATCTATAATTCTCGTTATACAACGACATTAACGGTGAAAAAAGCTCATATCGAACTTCTATCTGACGTCGATGATTTATCGACCAATATGGATGGTGATGCGGGTCCGGATATGCCTGTGGATATTGAAGTATTGCCACGCGTACTCAAAGTATTTGCACCTGCAAAACACAAAAAGAAAAAAGCCTTAAATCTGCCTAAACTACCACATATATAACAAGTAATTGGTAACACAAAAGCTCTCTATCAAAAGATAGAGAGCTTTTGTGTTTATTAGTTTATAAGAATCTATGTACATTAGTCCACGATGATTGCATCATGCAAGCGGAAGCTATAAATATAGCATGCTTTCACGGGCATCCCCGTCAATCGCTGCAAGGCCTCTTTATAGAGGTCCATTTGGATTTTATATCGTTTAATGAGTTCTTCTCCGGATGTAACGCGATCCGTTTTGTAATCTACGAGAACCCATTCGCCATCCTCCTCAAAGGCCGTATCAATAATACCTTGAAGGAACAGATTTTCCCCGTCCTCTAAGGTGTCGTATACGCGTTTTCCTTCAAAGAGCATGCTAAACGGCAACTCTCGCTCGATACGTTTTGCATTGATAAGGCGCTTACCAAGATCAGAGCTAAAAAATTTATACAAACTCGTATCGCTTAATAAATTCCGTTCTTCCTCTGTAAAAGTCCCATTCGCCACCAGTGCATCGAGTTCTTTCGTCAAAGAAGCTTGCGTATACGTCACAAGAGGTAGCCATTGCATAGCCTCATGCATCAAGGTCCCCCATTGAGCACCGGTTAATACATCATCTTCAGACTGTAATGCTTGTGGCTTTCGACCGAATACGGAGTTTGCTAGGTCATCTGCTGAAACTTCTACCGTTGCGATTGGTTCATTCAAAGTATCAATAGTTCCTGCTTCAAGTTCTCGTTCTTGGAATCGTCGTTTTAATTCACTGACAGAAATTTTTGCGGTTCGGCGAGTAGCATCATTGTACGGATAGCTATAGTTGAAGCGGTCCACGATTTCCTGCGGTAATTCTACGGAATTAACAGCTTTTAACTCACGCACCTTGTTGATGGTTGTCTCGTCGATATCCGCTTTGTAATCGAGATCACCATAAAGAGAGCCATCATGGATTTCAACCTTTAAACGGCACTGTTTATCCGGTAAATCAAAATAAGTTGGCCCTTCGTACTCAATGGCTACGCGCAATGGATTGCCACCATCTAAATGACGAGCAAAGCCCATAATCATCCAGTCTAGATAGGTATTAGCTTGTGTAATAATATCTGTCGGTAACTGTTGAGTTTCTACGGAAGCCGCATTTTTAATGAGCTCACCTATGGTGCTTAACACACCTTTAGAATTTTTAAAGCCTTTAATAAAGCCTGTCATGAACAGCTTATCTCGTGCCCGTGTCAAAGCAACATAGAGAATGCGCTGCTCCTCCGCCTTGAGGGCCGCTTCTTTTACGTCTTTCACATAAAACCAAGGCATGGTCGGGAAGGATACTCGAATATCTGGAAAATATCCTTTCAAACCAAGACCTGCATTTTTATCGATAAGAAGTTCTGAACGCAAGTCCATCATGTTGAATCTTTTTTGTACACCAGATAGAAATACTACAGGAAACTCAAGGCCCTTACTCTTATGGATGGTCATGAGGCGCACCACATTATCCGCCTCGCTCACCACATTGGCAAGAGGCATATCTTGGTTGCTGTCGCGCAAGCTTTCCACAAAGCGCAAGAACCTAAAGAGCCCACGGAAGCCAGAGGCTTCATAGCCCTTAGCTCTATCGTATAAGGCGAGCACATTGGCACGACGAACGAGGCCATTCGGCATAGCGCCCACATAGTTTACATAGTCTTGAGATTCGTAAATATCCCACAGCAAATCGGTCACGCCGTGACGACGCGATAAGGTGCGCCACCTTTCCATATGCCCAATAAAGGCCAATAAACGCTCATCTTGAGCCTCTTGTGCATAGGCTGGCATAAGAGACCATAAGGAGCCCTCACCAGACAGGCGCAATGCACCTAGTTCGTTGGCATCAAGGCCTACCAGGCCAGAGTGCAACACAGCAGCCATCGGCAAATCTTGTTCAGGATTATCTATGATGGATAACAACGCCAATAAGAGTTGAATCTCTTGGGCTTCAAAGTAACCGTCTCGCTCGTTTACCACCGCAGGAATCCCCGCTTGCCGCATGGCTTCTACGGCACGGGTGCCCCAGCCCGCTAAGGATCTGCGCAAAATAGCAAAGTCTCGCCACTCGATTTGACGGAATGTGCCATCTGGATTTTGCACCTGCTTCTTAGCCGCATGGATTTCTTTGATTTTTTGAATGATAAAATCTAGCTCACGCTCGTTGTTTTCAGGGTCATCCCCTTCATCTTCGTCACTTTCACTAGCGCCAAGCGCATCCTTACTCACATCTAAGAGCTGTAATTCCACGTCACCACCGATCCAATCCTCTGGCGCATCCTCTACGATGCGGCCAGGAATGAGCGATTCAGCCTCTGTATAATTGAGCTCTGCTGCCTCTTCCGTCATGATTTGGTAGAACAAGAAATTCGTTGCAGCCAAGATATTTTCGTGAGATCGGAAATTCTTCGCTAGGTCGATACGACGTTCTACCGCATCATTGCCGCCGTACGTATTATATTTCTCCATGAACAGAGAACTATCGGCCATACGGAAGCTATAAATAGCCTGCTTCACGTCCCCCACATAGAATCTATTATCGATGCGAGAAATCAAGTTAATAATCGTCTCTTGCACGCCGTTCGTATCTTGGTATTCATCAACCATGATTTCTTTGAAAGTATCTTGTAGTTCCTTCGCTACTTCAGATGGCTGAGGATCATCCTCTGTGCCAGGCTCAACGAGAAGGGCCAAGCATAGATGCTCAAGGTCGCTAAAATCCATGATGCCTTGCTCTTGTTTCATATCCCGATACGCTTGATGGAACGCAATCGTCAGTTCTACTAACCCTTCTATGATTGGATATTGAGCCTTAAACTGCTCTTGCAAGGTAGCCTCCGGAACGGTGAATATAGCGGTTTGCATAGCTTTGAGGTCATCTTTATTTTGACCACCCAAAGATTTAAACTCTGCCACCAATATAGGGTCATAGGCTTGCGCCTCTTTTGAGCCCATACGGAACTGATCTTTAATAAAGGTATCCATATGTTTACAAGCTTCCCCCATGTCGTCCCAAGTTTGAGCCGCTGAAAGCATGCCTAGTGCAGCCAGTTGATTATCGTATATGTTTTGCCATTTATGAGGTCCTGTTGGATCGAGCAAGATTTGTTCCATCCGCTCTAAGCGCTCGCGAATGCGATCGATGACAGCCATGTGATTAGACCACATATATTGACCCCACAACGTATCACTAGGGTTTATGTCCATCGCCTCTTTATAAGGCTCTAAGGCTTTTCTTAGCCATCCATCGGGATTGGCGAGGGACATGGCGTAGTTATACAGGGACATAATCTTCGCCGTTAAGCCTGCATCGGATTTATCATCGCTGAAGAAATCCGCTAGCTCATAGATATTATAAAGGCCCTCTTCATAGGATTTAGTTAACAAATCGGCTAATACCTCTTGTTGTAGCAATGCCATTTCTGCTTCATTGCCGATGCGCGCTGTCGGATTAATGTCGAGCTTATAGAAATAGGACCGGATTACCCATTGGCAAAAGGAGTGCAATGTAGAAATATGAGCAGACGGCAACAGATTGAGCTGTCGTTCAAGGCGCGCTTGTAGTGCAGCATCATCTGTAGATTCCATGGCTTTAGCCAAGGCAAGGCCAATACGAGCGCTCATCTCTTGGGCCGCAGCCTTTGTGAAAGTTACAACCATGAGTTCTTGAACAGATAAGGGATTATCCATGTCCTTAAGGCGCGTAATAATGCGTTCTACGAGGACCGCTGTCTTACCTGAACCGGCAGCGGCCGCAACAAGTAAGGTCTGATTATCTAAGGAGGAATCCTTAGGCGCTATAATAGCAGACTCCTGCTCTGGCGTCCATTTAACACCCATGGTTTTCACCTCCTTCGCTACTATTATTTCCGTCATTATTGTTATTTCCGTTGCTACTGTTATTTCTGTCGTTACTGTTGTTTCCGTCGTTTAAGACCTCTTTCATCCGTTCTAATGCATCATCTTCAGACAATCTAGACAAATAATTATATCGATTACGGCTAGAATCAAAGCGACATACCGTTCTGTAATCGCAGAATGTACAAGGTCTAAAGCCATTTAATTGATATGGCTTAATCGGAAACTGCCCTTCCCCAATGTGACGGCCCGTCTCAGTCATCACGTGATTTGTATAACGGCACATTACGTCAAATTCGCCTCTAGACTTAACCTTTTGCAAATCTCTGCTGGAAATGGTTTGATCTTTCTTCGTAGCAATCGGCACATAAGGGCCTCGCATAGAACCATAGGATAAAAACTTATTGTCAATATGCGTCAACAACTCTATATCATCGGAGAAGTACCCACTGTTTTGCCAAGCATCGCTTTCATTAGCCAACGAAACCGCATCTTCATAAGATATAGGCGCATCAGCAGGGATTTTAGGGTTCTTCACGTAAGAGTAAACTACCGCCGCAGGGGACATAGATCCGCCATGTGTTTTACCATAAGCGGACTCCAAAGCCAACAGATAGGTCATGAGTTGCAGTTTAAGTCCATAATACACATCTTGGGCCGTCACATGAGCACCACCCGACTTATAATCGATAACCATGCCATAGGTTTGATCATCCCGTGTATATTCGTCGATGCGGTCAATTTGACCGATGAGTCGCAAGTAACGGTCTTCACCAAGAGGGACCCGAATAGGATCCCAGCCACCTTGACGACCAAAGTCTTGCTCTAAATACTTCGTATCAAAATCACTGCGCTTAGACCACTCTACGAGGCGGTCTACCGTCACATGTAATGTTCTCTGTACACGCTGTTCAATGGCCTTTTGGTAGGCATCGCTCGCTTCTTCACCTAGCTGATTTTCTTGCAAGATTTCGTCTGCCACAGTACGGCATAGATTTTCTTGTTCCTCTTCGTCGAGGTCACGCCATTGTTTATTGTTTTCTAATAGATAATTACCTAAGCGCTCTAAATTAGCATGCAAGAACGTACCGATTTCAGGAGCTCCAAAGGAACGCACTGGACGTGGCTCTAATTTCAAACCATATTGAGCATAGAACTTAAATGGACATTGTTGGTATCGTTCAAGGCGCGTCACAGAACCGGACATGTAGCCTTTAGACAAGAATAGCCCATTCACTAAATCCTGCGTTATGACAGGCACATCGTTGTTATCTCGAATACCACGTGACACCTCCGCTAAACGAGGACGGTAGGTTTCGCTTTCACGAGCCCAGTTATAGAGGCCCCACCAAAGAGGATTGACCTCATAACCACTAAAGAGCGCCCCCCAACGCTCCGACAATAATGACAGACTTTGGAGTGGGCGCCACACGTAATCCGCCTCTGTATCAGGTGCAATGGAGAGAGGAATCTCTACCGCCTGATCTACGTACCCAAGGGATTCTAATCGTTTCACCACGAGGGATGGCTCAAGACCGGTTCCATCCTCACCAGAGCCCGCATAGGACAATGTCAACGAATCGGATGCCCGTGTCATGGCGAGGTATAATAGAAAATTCTCGTTGAAAGCCTTCGGCAAGGCCCCTTCTGCTAAGGTAATGCCTGCATCGGCCAATTCTTGACGCTCCTTATCCTTGATGAGCCCTTCATCGCCCATACTTTGAGGGAACACACCTTGGTTGAGGCCCATTACGAACACCTTAGGCCACCACTGGCTGTAACCACGTTCGATAGTGGTAATCACCACATGGTCTAAAGACGGCGGAATCATAGAATAATTGACATCACTCAAACCTTCTTCGAGAAGTAACATCATTTCATCCAAGGTCAATACTTCGTCCTTCATGACCATAGAAATTTCATCTATAAAGGAAAGGACCGCATTGTACATCTGTTCATGACTAGCTTTGGATTCTTGATCACCTATAGTTTCTGCGTCCTTCGCCCATTCATAGAGGCGCTCTGGCACTTGCAATATTTCTAACAAACCATATAATTGGGCTCCCCATTCTGCGCCCGTATGTCCATCACTATAAGCCGCAAAATCAAACCACGGAGATAGAACATCCATAATGGTTTGTCTTGCTTTGTTTACACGTGCTCTGCGTGGTGCATCTAAGTGGCTTTCTTCATCTTGCCCCTCATAAAAGCCTCGTAGGTACGGCCAGCTTTCACGTTCCCATTTATAATGGTCGATACCAAACTCGAGAACGTAGTTCTCTAACTCATCTACAGCCTCACGAGTGAGAGGCATCAAATCCGTCTTGAGCAAGAGGAACATGCTGTCTCGACTATAGTTATGACGCACGATATCAAAGAGGGCCGTCAACAGCTCGCCTAACGGATGGTTTTTCATAGGCCGCTGACGGTCGATAAAGTGCGGAATACCGTAGCGAGTAAAGACCTTTTCTAAGGTGTCACCATAGGTTTCAGACTCGCGAAGCATGATACATACATCTCGGTAACGAGCCTCTTCAGATGATTCTACATAGGCTAAAATACCACGAGCTACCGCATCTGCTTCGCGTTCCCGGTTATAGCCTCGAATAAGCGGAATCGTTTCATCTGTAGAGTTTTTCTTACTAGGGCTAATAAAGTAATTAGACTCTAACTCTCGAACGATTTGAGGGCCTCGTTTCCCGTCAAAGCCAACCCAGTTGATACTAGAGCCATAACGAGCGACTAAGGTGTCGTAAATCTCTAAAGGGCGGCTGAAGAGATGCTCCCCTCGACGAGCTAGATTTAACGCCTTTGGAGCCATCGGTAAATCGATAGTAATAACGGCCTCCTTCGACAAGTCAAACAAGGTATAAATCAGCTCGTAGTGTGTGGGCGTAAACCAATGAAAACCATCGATAAAGACATGGCTATTTTCCATGAGAGGAGATTGTGGCAAAGCCTCTACGATTTCCATGATAGGATCGATGTCGCGCTCCCCATGTCGACTGAGTTCCTCTTCATAGGCAGACATACAGATAGCTAGCTCGCGCAATTTCTTTTGTAATACATTATTTTTAACAGACTCTGCCCCTCGTTCTAGGTCATCAGGACCTACACGGAAGGCGCGAAATTCAGAAAAGAGCTGTTGCAATACGGAGGAAAACTCAGGTCGCTTTGTAGCCTGTTCTAACAGCCCCAGTTCCTTTTGCTTTCGTTTCATTACAAGGCGCAACAACATAGACCGGCCAAAGCTTGATAAACTTGATTGACCAGCCCCTTTTGAGCCTATCGATTGATATACCTGATAACCCAAACGCCCAAAGCCTACGACACGAACTGTAGTAAAACCTTTTTCAAGCATAAATTCAGCTAGCTCCCGTTCTACCCGATAGGTGGCAGGTTCAGGAACAAGCAAAATTATTGGTTCCCCTGGACAATCTGTCATGACCTGACGGATGCGCTCATATACGGCACGTGTCTTGCCTGATCCAGCCCGTCCATAATAGACGCTAATACTCATGAGACCTCCCTAGTGAAACTTTCACCATCTCAATTGATGTAATCCACAAATGTATATTGCTCATATCAGTTAACGCATTAGATATAGCACTACACAAATTAATTGTAGCACTATACGAATTAGATATAGCATCAAACGAAGTTTTTCGATATAATAAATTACTATACTGATTATTATTATATAGTAATATGACATTCTATGGCTAATTGTACAATATTTGACTCATCTGATTATATTTATTTATAATTAAGATAATATTTTATATTTTATTTACAATTAGCATGAATTCCTATATAATACAAGTTAGTATCTGTGTTATTTGTAAAATCATGTATTTAGGAGTAAATTATTATGAACAAAAAACATTTAGCAACTGCTTTTGCAGTATTTGCAGCGACAACAATGTCTTTCTCTGCTTTTGCTGCAACTATCGATGCTAATGCACGCGCTTATGAACGTGCTTCAGCAGAGCAATATTCTTATCCTGCACCACAAGCGGCTACGCCAGCTTACCAAACTAGTTATGCCACAAGTGCACCGCGCCCTGGTTACAAACCATTGCCAGCAGTGCCTTATACAGCAGGCGATATGGCTCAACAAATGCCTGTATCTAAAGAATTAGGTGATCCAATCTTTGTGGCACCACAAACAACAGCTGTAGGTCTTCAAATCATGGATCCTATCCCTACTGAAGCCCAACCTGTATACCAAGAAACTGTAAACTCCGTAACAGCTAATGGCAACGGCAGTTCCTACGTTTCTCGCTACAAAGCTAACCAATTGAATGCGTTTGACTTATTGTTAAATGGCAAAACTTACACTTATGACTTGCCTGCATACACTAATGGCTACCAAGTAAAAACTGCTAGCTCTTACAACCGTGCTGGTAACGGTGTTGCGAATGTATTCTCTACAAACGTAATCACTGAAGCAGTTGTAAATAACAACTCTTTGCGCATCACTGTAAACATGACTCAACCAACAGCTGTAGCAGCTGCTAAATTGCGTTCCATGCAACAATCTGGTCAAGTAGCAAGTGGTGAAGTAGCTGCATTGTTCGCTTACAATGAAAGCTATGATGGTGTAAAACAAGCAGCTCATTACGATATCTTCAACAACAACGGTCGTTACATTGTTGTTAAATCCGGTGCTGTAACTGTACCAAATGGTGCGCAACACCCTTACGCAACTGCATTATTCGCAGTAACTGAAGACACTGTAGCAGCTGTAACCGTATCTGGCAACACTGCTGAAGCTTCTGATTTAGTAAAAGGCACTGCATACGCAATTGCACAATCTGCTAAGGTGTCCAATAACAAAGTATCTACTAAATCTAAAAAATAATTCGTTACGAATTTATTTTTATCTGGTGAAAGCCCCCAACTTTTGCTAGCACAAAAGACTATAAATCACTAACTCCCCCAATGAGGCAACTCATTAGGGGAGTTTTTATGTTCTTTATATTACGTTGTATTATAGTCCCGTTCCAGTTCTATTATAGCTCCGTTATAATCGCGTAAAGACCTCTAATGCCTTATACGCCATTAATCGATAACCACGCTCGTTGGGATGTACCTCTCCGGCAAAGACAATTTGTCCAATTTGATCTGCTTCAAACAAGGTAGTATAGAAATCTATAACTTTAATATTATGCGCCTCTGAGTAAGCTTTTAGCTGTTCATTAACCTCTCGTACAACCAGATCTAATCCGTCCATATCGCTATCAATTTGAGTTTCTAAACCGATGATTACCGTCCCTTTTGTACTAGCAAGCTCAATAGCTTTCACCAAAGTCTTGTACACATAGGTACTATCTCGACCTTGTAAAATATCGTTAGTACCACACATCAAGAAAATATGACGTGTTGGATCGGATACAGCAGTAACCGCCCAATTTTCAATATTATAAATCATACCCTGTACGGAGCAGCCATCTTCACCGTAGTTTGTAAAATTAACACCCTCTATGGATGCATCACAGATTTCGACCCAACCGCGTCCATAGGGCACATCATAGCCACGCGTAATGCTATCACCAAAACAGATGATTTCCATCTTCACCCCTCCTGTACTATGACTTAATCATATAATAAAAGAACACCATACACAATATACATATTAATTACAAAAAAGGATCCGTTTTGATCTGCCCTCCAATTAGACGCAATTTTTAGAAGAGCAATTCATGTACGGATCCATTTATATTATTTAAGACGAATAAAGAATAATGCACATGCACCAATAATAGGAGCTATAGCGATAGACATCAAAGACATTTGGTAGCTACCCGTCATGACAAGGACATTGCCCAAGAGAAGTGGTGCCAAGAGTGCACCAATTTGGTTAAACAAGTTTACAAAGCCCGCTGTAGTACCGCGCAAATGAGGTGCTGCAGATTGAACTACGAGAGCATTGGTCAACGCACTATGCATAAAGGCACCTATACCGAGAATTGGACCTGTTACAAAGAGCATATTTGGATTTGCCGTACTTGCAAACAAGATTAAAGCTGGCGCAAATAAGAACATAACGAGCGCCGCTAAATGATTCTTCTTAATTGGCAAAATATCAGATAAAATACCGATCGTTGGTTTTGCAATGAGCGCAGCCGTACCGAACACGCTCATGACTTGGCCTGCATAGATAGCCGTTACACCTAATTGTTTAACCATGTATAAGTTCGCCCATTGCGTTACGCCCCAAGTCGTACCTGTGGCGAAGAAGCCAGCAATTGCCAAGCAACGAATATTACGGTTGGAAATGATGTGCTTCAAATTTTCTACTAAAGACGTTTGTCCTACGCCAAGCTTAGCAGCCGCTTCAGAAGCCTCTGCTTCTCGTTGTGCGAGAATTTCTGCACTCGGCTTACGCACCGTGAAGTAACATAATACAAGTACTACCAACGGTAAGATGGCTGTAGCAAGGAATGCAGTTTGCCAACCGTAATGTGTAGCCACATAGGGTGCGTAAAGGTTTACCGTAGTAATACCAAAGGAGGTACAACTCATGAAGATACCTACGGCCGCACCCCGTTGGTTCGGACCGAAGTGATCGCCGATAGCACTCAAGCAAGAAGCTTGTACAGGACCAGACATAATCCCTAATAAGAAGCGCAAGCCCCAAGCCATGTTATAGTCTGTAATGGTACTCATCAAAGCCGTTACAGCAGCCATACCAATCAAACTAAACAAGATAGTACGTCTATAACCGATTCTATCGGCTAAAATACCGCCTGGTAATACCGTTAACGCATAACCAAAGTAAAAGGCCGAAATATGTTGAGCCCCCATCGTGGCTGTAAAATGCAATGCCTCATTGAGGATAGGCATAACAGATGCCCAAGACAAGCGCATAACAAAGCTCAACAAGAACGTGAGCCACACGCTAAGGAGAATTAATATTTGAGTTCGCGAGAAACTAAGTCGATTCATACGAGCTCCTTTCTACAGAATATCTAATAAATATATCGATAGCATATCATAGTGGGCAAATATTGAAAAGCCCTCTAGGCATAAACCTAGAGGGCTTTATTATGTGGCGGAGAGGGTGGGATTCGAACCCACGGCCCCTTGCGGAGTCACTGGTTTTCAAGACCAGCTCCTTAAACCACTCGGACACCTCTCCATAACGGTACTATTATATCAAATTGACCTAATAATAAGCAATAACGTAATACGTAAAGAAGCAATAATATAATACATAAGCAAGCAAAAAAGCTGACTTGCAGCCAGCTTTTTTATTTGTATTTAACATTTAGTATTGCCCTAATCTTTTAGTTATTTGTCATATATGCTAGAATAGGTCTTTTTTCCACATGCCTATGATAGCAATGATGGAACACACCACGGAAATACCTACTACTTCGTAGAATCCATTCGGATCATCCTGGAACGGCAACGCCACATTCGTTCCCCACAGACTGAATATGATTGTGGGCACCGCCAAAGTAATCGTAAGGGCCGCCAACATTTTCATAACCATGTTGAGGTTGTTAGAGATGATAGATGTGAAGGCGTTCATCATGTTCATCAAGATATTGGAATACATTTCAACCATCTCGATGGCCTGTTTATTCTCGATGATAACGTCCTCTAGTAAATCTTCATCCTCTTCGTACATCTTGAGCAAATGTCTATAAGTGCTGTGACCACGCAAGCGCAATAGGCGTTCCATAACAGTTCCATTCGTACGCAACGCAGAGGTAAAGTATGTCATGGATTTCTGTAATTCCAATAGTTGGAAGAAGTCTTTATTCTTCGTCGTATGACGCAACTGAACTTCAATATCGTCGGTACGGCGGTTAATTTGTTGCAAGTAACGCAAGAACAACGTCGCTGTACGGTACAAAATTTGGAACAAGAACCGCGTTTTTTTATACGTATAGAACGTAGACAGTTGGTTTGAAATGAATGGATACAACACCTCGGACTCTTCAAGACATACGGTAATAAAAAAGTCAGGCGTCAAAAAGATACCAAGTGGCACCGTATCGTACATATCATTACCACGAATCGCAGGAATGTTGATAACCACGAAAATATAGTTGTCCTCTAACTCCACGTGAGAACGTTCTTCCATATCGAGGGCGGTCTTTAAAACGTCCGTTGGAATTTCCGTCAAAATATTGATGAGGGACAACTCATCGGGGTCTGGGTTCACCAAATTTACCCAAGAACCTTTTGTGGCATCTGATACAGTGCAGTCTGAAACCAACTCTTCTTCTATGTGTTTGTACACCGTAATCATGCTATCCCTCCTTCCAACGAACATATAGTAATCATCTAATAAATTATATACTATTTTATAGCTATTATTCAATTCAATTGTGAAAGTTTTGTTTATGTAGTATATACATAAACCGCTTTATGTCTATTAACAATGCACAATTGTATATATTAAAAGCATCTCAAAACATTTTTATATCAAATCTACCAAAAAATCTAGCGAACAGATAGATTAATAAGACTATTAAACTAAAAAATCCACCAAAAGATTAAACCACTAAAACTTACAGTGAGTAAGTATGCAAACCAATAGTCAGCAATATATCATTAGGTTAAATCTTATAAAAATAACCTCTATACTAGCTTGTCGCTAATATAGAGGCTATTTGTTTTATCCTACTCTGTCAGATCAGAATAGTATCATTTGTTATATTCCTGTATGATTCTATAAGATTACTTTCACCAAATTAACGGCGCAAGATACGAATAGAGTTCAAAATACAAAGGATGGATACACCAGTATCACCGAATACCGCCCACCACATGGATGCATAGCCCATAAGACCTAGTGCCATGATAAGAATTTTAACAGCAATAGCGAATACTACGTTTTGCCATGCTACGCGCAACGTTGCTTTGGACAAGTCAAGGATATGTGCAATAGCAGTCAAGGATGGACGCATGAATACGACGTCTGCCGCTTCGATAGCCGCATCAGCACCGCTACCCATTGCGCCACCAACATCGGCACCAGCAAGCACTGGAGCATCGTTGATGCCGTCCCCTACGAACATGGTAGGACCATATTCGGAGCGAATATCTTGTACAACGGACAATTTATCTTGTGGCAATAATTGAGCCCGCACGGCACTTACGCCAGTTTCTTTGGCAATATACTTAGCACTTGCTTCAGCATCACCTGTAAGCATAACAGTTTTAATATCTTGACCATTAAGATCAGCAATCGCTTCTGCGGAATCTGGACGAGCTTCATCGGCGATGATGATGCGACCAAGGTATACATTACCTTCTGCGACCAGAACCTCTGTGCCGTATTCAGTAGCTTCTGTTGGATAACCTTGAACAGCATAGCGTTCCATAAGACGACGGTTACCAACGAGTACTTGTTGGCCATCAACCATGCCCACCATACCTTCACCGGCTAATTCTTGAACGAAATCAGAAGCCTCTACAGTAATGCCTTGTTCCTTTGCTTCAGAAACGATACTTGTTGCGATTGGATGTGTAGATACTGCTTCGATAGCTGAAGCCATGGATAACAATTGATTCTTACTCACATGGGAGCCTACAGTTTCTACGTTTTGTACTTTAAATTCACCAGATGTGATGGTACCAGTTTTATCGAGAGCCACTGCTTTCACACCAGCTAACGCCTCGATAACACGACCACCTTTAAGCAAGATACCGTGTTTAGAAGCATTACCGATACCGGAGAAGAATGCAAGTGGCACACTAAGTACCAATGCACATGGACAGGAAATAACGAGGAATGTTAAGGCTGTATAGATCCATTTATGCCATTCACCTGTAATAAGGGATGGGATGATAGCAACCACCAAGGAAAGAGCTACAACAATTGGTGTGTACACACGAGCAAAACGCGTAATGAAGCGGTCGATTTTAGGTTTAGAAGATGCTGCATTTTCAACGGCATCAAGGATTTTTGTAACCATAGATTCTTCAAGAACCTTATCAACGCGCATCGTAATACGACCAGATTCGTTGATACAGCCAGACATGAGTTGTGTGCCAGGTACGGCGCGAACAGGTACAGGTTCACCTGTTACAGGAGCTGTATTAACACGTGTTTCACCTTCTAAAACAGTACCGTCTAGAGGGATTAAATCGCCAGGGCGAACTTCGATAGTACTGCCTACCTCAACCTTTTCAGGAGCCATAACTACGATTTCACCGCCACATCCTGTGTCTACAACGCGCACCTCTTGAGGACGCATATCGACAGCGTTCATGATTTCTGTACGACTACGATCAGTTGCTTTTTCTTCGAAGAACTCACCAATACGGTAAAACAAGATAACGCCTACTGCTTCAGGCAATGCGTCGATTGCAATGGCGCCCAATGTAGCGATAGACATCAAGAAGTTCTCATCAAATACTTGACCTTTTAAGATATTACGACCTGCGATACGCAATACTGGGAACGCAAGTAAGATATAGGCAATATAGTAAATTGGAGTTTCAATACTCTCTGGCAAGCCGATGGATGGGACAAAGGATGACAAAACTTCATAAATCATGAATAACAAACCTGCTACGATGACTACAATTGTTACAGCATCACTACCACGATCCTGGTCAGGACCATGATCATCCATAGCCGCTTTAGATTTACGCTCGTAATCCGCTACGGTTACGCCCTCTTCGATGGCATCACAAATATCTTGAATGTCACGTTTAAGCGCTTCACGGTCTTCCCAAGAGCCGGTTAATTTTAATTGATGTGTAGCAAGTGTAAAATTGGCAGTCTCTACAACATCCATTTTACGGATACGATCTTCAATTTTTGCTGCGCAGTTCGCACAGTTCAAATCCTTCAACAACAATGTTTCTTCCATGATATCTCCTTTGATAATAGTGAAAGTTTCTATCCTGTATTATAAGTTAATTTATTGTCTATTTCTAATACTTATTAGACATATCTTGTTTCATATCTTGTTATATATGTTCCTAAACATTATTCATCAGATATTTTTATTTATATGAATATCTGTTCATATGTTTATATTACATCAAAGGAGATTAAATGTCAATACAAAATCATATTCAATATATATCAAATTTTATTTACTTTAGTTCTAACTATATTCACCTTATATCAAATTTCGTTCTACCAGGAATTTATGTGCTACATCAGCTGGCAGTTGATGTTCCGTTTCAACGGCGTAATTCATCTTCGCCATCTCTTGATCTGTAATCGTATGATTTAAACTTTCTAATACAGGCCGCAGTTCAGGATGAGCAATCAACACTTCGCTACGTACGACATTACCAGCCATATAGGATGGATATAAATGTTTATCATCTTGTAACACCGTAATCGGTGCAATACTTAATTGACCATCAGTCGTGAATATCGGCATTGCATCCACCTCACCACGACTAATAGCCGTATATTTTAGCCCTATATCCATATCTTTAGTAGCTTTAAAGCTCATACCATATACGCGTTGCAATCCAGCATAGCCATCCTCACGACCAAAGAAATCATATTCCCCGCCTAATGTTAGGGATGGTGCTATACGAGCAAGATTGGAATACGTTTTTACACCATAGGTCTGAGCAATCTCATTACGCACTCCTATGCCATAGGTATTATTAAAGCCGTACATGCCCACCCACTCAAAATTATATTTTTCTTTATAGGCCTGTGAAAGCTCATTAAATAGGCTTTCATCATAAGCATCCGTACGTTTCAGCACAGCAGACCAAGCTGTACCAGTATATTCAGGATATATATCAAATTGGCCGGAAAGCATAGCTGGTTGAATATTTGATGTACCACCACCTACACCTTCTGTAACCTCTACGGTTAAATCAGTCTTCTTCTCGATTAATTCTTTTAAAACATTCCCTAAAATAAGCTGTTCCGTCATAGGTTTCGTTGCAATATGAATAACATCGGTCTTCACATGACGGCAATACATAGCCCAGCCACCTATACCCATTGCAATTAGCGTCATAATCGAAACAAATATAATCGTATAACGCTTCATATGAGGGCTAATACGCGTTACTCTTTCACCTAGAGAAAAGAGCGCATCAACAGTAATGGCTAATAGTGCAATCAGTAGACTACCGGCAATCGTCAAAGCACTTTGATTCGTTGTAATGCCCCTATAAATCGCCACACCTAAACCACCAGCACCAATAAAGGATGCAATACCTGTCAAGGCAATGGTCATAACGAGCATAGTCCGTATACCAGCCATAATCGTCGGCATAGCCAAAGGAATCTCTATATTCCACAAACGTTGAATCCGCGTGAGCCCTAATGCAATCCCCGCTTCACACATGGCTTGATCAATCTGGTTAAGACCAGTAAATGTATTTCGTACCATCGGTAATAAAGCATATATAACCAATGCAATGATAGCCGTCGTATTACCAACACCTGATACGTATAACAAAAGGCCTAACATCGATATAGATGGAATTGTATATAGGAAATTAACCACTACCATAACTGGCGCAGCTAGCCGTTTATATTCGTATATAAACACACCCAATAAGCCACCGATGATGGTAGCAATAACAGAAGCTAATACTGAAATTTCTATATGCTCCCATAATAGCTGGAGAAAAAAATCATAGCGATTGATAAGTAATGATATGACATCATGCATTACATACACCGCCTTTCTAAGTTAAGAAATAAAAAACTATATAGATATACTACAGCTAACCAAATTCAAACATTTATCATCAAGCTATATTAACCCATAATATCATTGTATACCTAATTATGCCTTAACTCTAGTCTATTTACCATACACAACAAAAGCCGTTATTTATATTTATATTTATATTTACATATCATACATGTTCAGCTCTTTAATATGTCTGAAAGGAATAACAGTCCCTTGTACAGAGAGAATTTGTAATTGCTCACTAATCATATCAACAGCGCCTATAAGTTCCGTATATTTTCGTTTGTTATAGTAAACAATTCGCACCCACTCCCCACAACGTACAGATTGTAAAACTGTATTTAACTCATCTATTTGATCCTCTGACAACTCTGCCCGATCTTCTTTTGGCCTTGCTACAGCGGTTAATAAAGCTTCAAAACCCCTCAATGCCGCAAAGGGCATAAATTGTTTTGCTCGCTGTAAGCGAGACATGCGATGTTTCATTAATGTATACCTCCCCTTACGCGACTAATGTATTTCCAATTTAGCTATTCTACTACTTATTTCCAATGTATCCATTCTACTATTTATTCCCCATTGTGCCCGCCTACCAAGGTATTTCTAAAGCGCATGGTCCCTTCCTCTTGCAAGCTAGAAGCGCGTAGAATAGAATTTTTACCGAACTGTTTCTTAATGGATAGCATTGCCTCTTGTACCTGTCGTTCCTTTTCCTCTGCATTTGTAGTAAGAGTGCTAAATAGGTCCACCTCTTGAGGTATGGCAGATCGATTGACTAAATCCTCAAAGCTGATTCCTATACGACGGATGAGCTCATTTTTACGGCAATGCTGCTCATATAATTTAATAACTGCCGCCGTTAACACCTGCAAAGAGTCAGTGTACTGCTTAAGCTTTTTAGAACCCCCTGTAGATCGCACCATTTCATCTGCATAGCCGATATGAACGTGAATATGGTTCGTAACCCCTTTGATTTGTAAAAGCTCTAATACCAAGGACTCTACCATTTCGCGCATAGGCACGTATGCCTCTTCATAGGTATAATTACGCAACAAAATCTGACTGTGCGAGATAGAGTGCTTAATAGGTCGATACGCATGAATATCCGCAATCGTACAAGGCTCACGGCCCCAAGCATGGTCAATGATGAGCTCTGCATTAATGCCAAACTCCTTGTACAACTTCGCCTCTGGAATCATAGTAATACCATGTAAGTCATAAGCACCATACTTATGCAAACGATTAGCTATGCCCTTACCAATCTGCCATATATCGGTCAAGGGCTGATGATACCAGATTGTCTCTTTAAAAAGGCTTTCATCAAGATAACCTATAAAATCAGGTGCATGTTTCGCCAAAATATCGAGGGCAATCTTGGCGAGAAACAAATTCGTTCCAATCCCAACGGTGGCATAAATCTTCGTTGCCGCTAGCACCGCATCAAGCAACATCTGCGCCAACTGACGAGGCGTCTTTTTATATAATGGCAAATAAGGCGTGATATCGATGAAATACTCGTCGATAGAGTACACATGTACATCTTCGGGCGCCACATACTTGAGCAAGGTTCCATAAATCTCAGCAGATACCTGCATATACCGCTTCATATGTGGCTTCACCGTCAAATACTCAATATGCGGTGGAATCTGAAATAATCGACTGCGATTTTTAACACCTAACTTTTTTAAGGCAGGAGAAATCGCCAACGTAATAGCCCCCTTGCCACGAGAACCATCGGCCACCACCAGAGGTGTTGTAAACGGATCCAGTCCTAAATCGGCGCATTCTACAGATGCGTAAAAACACTTCAAATCAATGCACATATACAGCCGATCCGTATCAGCTGAACCCATACAAACACCTCCCTAAACCGCTAAACAAGTAGCTTTTACAAAAATTAAGAACACAAGAATTTGTATGACTAGTATAACAAAAAAACAAAGTATTTTCAAACATATGTTTGTTTTTATGCTAGTAAATTTATAGAAAATAAAAGCACCTAACTCTAGATATATAATCTAATGTTAGATGCCATATGTTTAACAGACTATTAAAGATAGCTAATTTATTTCTATCAAAACAAACTTAATAACACTAATCCCCCTAATACAATTGAAACAGCGCCATACTCAATAGTTATCGTCACATTATCTATACTTACTTCTCCATTTTTTGCAAGCACACCTGTCGGACTAAATTGAACCATAGGTCCACTGGTTGGTGCAAAAGGAATATAAAACTCTACACTCTCAGCAGTATGAGTTTCACCATTCAAAATATACTTAATATCATAACCATAAATATATCTATCCGCACCAATCACTCTAAATGGTATTTCCTTTGTAACTCGTGGAAGTATAGACACAATCGTTACTGGAGTTCCATTGTGACGTAATAAAAATCGTTTGATAATTAAATACAACCCACTAATTATTAACCCAAGAGCCACACAAAAGAAGTAAAACACAAAAAACTCAGTACCTCTAACCATCATACGCTCCTCTCCCAACAATACAACGAAAACTATCGAGTGCCACTATATTGATGGGACACCTTCATATCTACAGTGATAAAAAGAAAGGACTATACTTATGCAGCGACATCAGGTCACGAGGAGCAAAGAAGTATAGTCCTTTCTTTTTAATTAAAATGTAGCTATGTTATGGGGCCCCATCAATATAGGGCACGCCCCGATAGTTTTCATTATTGTTCCGGCCCTAGGTCTCGGAATTCTACGTCTCTAAATTGTGTTAATTCCCCAACGAATTGGAGTTCCACGGTACCGACGGAGCCATTACGGTGTTTACGAATGAGGACCTCTGCATTGTCCCCTTTTTCGGAGTTTTCATCGTAATATTTATCGCGGTACAAGAAGATAACGATATCTGCATCCTGCTCGAGGGAGCCAGATTCACGAAGGTCCGAAAGTACAGGCCGTTTATCTGGTCTGCTTTCAACACTACGAGACAACTGCGACAAAGCGATAACCGGCACGTTAAATTCACGAGCAATCAATTTAAGATTACGAGAGATTTCGGACACCTCTTGTTGACGGTTTTCGCTACCCTTACCAGCATTTCGACCTTGCATCAACTGAATATAATCGACGATAACGAGATCAAGACCATGTTCCACCTTGAGACGGCGCAATTTAGAGCGCATATCTTGTACGGTAAGGCCCGGTGTATCATCGATAAAAAGCTTGGATTTGCTCATGCGGTCCGCTGCGGCAATCACCTTTTCCCAGTCAGCAGGATCCATATTCGCACGACGCAATTTTTCAGAGCTCACCCCTGCCACGGAGGACAAAATACGGCCCACAAGCTGTTCCTTGCCCATTTCTAGGGAAAAGAACGCCACCGTCTTGTCATACAACATCGTTACGTTTTGAGCAATGTTCAAGGTGAAAGCTGTTTTCCCCATGGCAGGACGAGCTGCTACGAGGATGAGGTCAGATTTTTGTAAGCCGTTAAAAATGTGGTCCACATCTTTAAAGCCTGTTGGCACGCCTGTAATAGCGCCATCATGCTGTTGCAATGCATTGAGTTTATCTAGATTAGATAAAACCACTTCCCCAATGGCAGAAAAAGATGATTCAGACTGGGTTTGACCGCTTACGTCTAATACCATTTGCTCTGCCTTGTTGAGGATAGCCGTCGGCTCATCTTCGCCAGCATACGTCATGCCAACAATTTTATTCCCTGCATCGATAAGGCGACGCAACTGAGCTTTCTCGCTGATGATTTTCGCATGTTCCTCAACATTGTAGGACACCGATTCATTGGCAAGAGATGTAATATAAGCAAGACCACCTACCGCATCGAGGCGCTTACGACGATCTAGCTCTTCACCAACGGTGATAAAGTCAGCTGTCTTATTGGCATGCACGATTTCTAAAATGGCATCGTAAATAATACGATGTGCATCGCGGTAAAAATCTTCAGATTTAAGAATACTTGTCACCGTATCTACAACGGCGCCCATATTGGATCCATTAGTTAATAAAGCCCCCAAAACGGCCTTTTCCGCATCTAAATTATGCGGCGGAATGCGTACATCCATGATAATCCCCTTCACACAACCACTATGGATAAAAGAATTCACCATACTCCAAGAGCATGGTGAATACTATTATTCGGCTACTACATTAACCTTGATAGTACTTGTAATTTCAGGATGAACACGAACTAATACGTCATGTACGCCCAATGTTTTCAATGGTTCTTTAATTTCGATTTTCTTTTTATCGATATCTACTTTGTATTGAGCTTTAGCAGCATCGGAAATATCTTTAGCAGTAACGGATCCGAATACACGGCCTTCTTCGCCCATGCGAACTTTTACAGTCACTTCAACCTTAGTCAATTGAGCAGCCAAGATCTTAGCTTCGTCATTTGCAACGGCTTTATTATGAGCAATAGATTCTTGTTTTTGTTTCGCATTATTTACGTTAGTTGCTGTACCTTCAAGGCCGAGACCTTTCTTGATCAACACGTTACGGCCATATGCGTCACTAACTTCAACGATTTCGCCTTTTTTACCAACTTTTTTAACGTCTTCTAACAATACTACTTTCATTGTTATTCCTCCTCTTGTTCTGCGGAATGAAGCGCCTTAAGAGCATGCTCCAAAATGGCCTGCTTCGCTTCCTCTATGGTCATACCTTGTAATTGAGCACCAGCCACAGTTCTATGACCGCCACCACCCAAGGCTTCCATTACAACTTGTACGTTCACCTTGCCTTTGGATCGAGCGCTGACGCCGATACCGCCATCATTTAGGGAATATAGTACAAAAGCTGCTTCAATATCTTCATTACTAATGAGCATGTCCGCACTTTGTGCAGCCAACGCCATCATATCCTTCAAACCTTCAGGCGCTACGGAAATAGCAATCCCTTCAGTACGACTTGCTTCAAATACCATTTTAGCACGCAATTGGATAGAATCGAAAGTTTCAATAAACAATTGTTTAACTCTGTCGATATCCGCTCCTGCACGGCGCAAAAATGCTGCAGCCTCAAAGGTACGCGCACCAGTTTGTTGAACAAAGTTCTTCGTATCTAATACGATACCTGCATAAATGCCTGTAGCTTCCGCTTTTGAAAGTTTCACAGGAACACCTGCATATTGTACAAGCTCTGTTACGAGCTCAGATGTAGACGATGCAGATGGTTCCAAATAGGTAAGTAATGGATTTTCTACAAAGTCCGCTGCACGACGGTGATGGTCGATAACGATGCGTCGTTCAGAAATTTCAAGCGCCTCTTGAGCCGCCACCATTTCCTGACGATGCGTATCACACACGACAGTGAGCGTATTCGCATCTACCCATACTCTTGCAGCTTCTGCAGTAATAATATTCTCTTTCCAGAACTCTGACTCGTTAAGAACATTCACCATTTTATCGATGGCGCTAGTTTCTTTTGAAAGCGCAATGCGCACGTCTTTACCAAGTGCTCGAGCAATGGCTGCTACACCGATAATGCCACCTAAGGCATCATAGTCTTCGCGCTGATGCCCCATGATAAGGATCTTATCAGAATCAATCATAAGCTCATGTATCGCTTGAGATACAACACGAGCACGAACGCGCGTATTCTTCTCAACGCCTGCCGTATTACCGCCAAAGAAGCGCGTACTTTCACCATCCATAATACACACTTGGTCACCACCGCGACCTAATGCAATATCTAAGGCTGCACGAGCACGGCCAGATACATCTTTCACAGAACCTACATTTTCACTAATACCAATAGAAATCGTAGCTGGTACTTGACGCGGAGAAGGTACTTTACGGATTCGTTCGAGCACTTTAAAACCATCTTCCTCCATTTCATGAAGCGCACCACGAGAAATGGCAAAGGTATACATATCATCTTGGAAGTTACGAATAAAACCTTCGTAGCGGTCGATTTCATCCATAATGATATTATTTATATCTGTCCAAATACTAGTATACTCACGATCACTAAGACCTTTTGTCAATTCTTCGAGATTATCGATTTGAATCATACCCCATACAGGCTGTCCCTCTTCGGCTTTAATACGGGCTTTTTCTAGGTCAGTAATGTCCTTAAAGTACAATGCCATCACTGCATGTTCCGCCAGTTCATCTTCACTATCAATATCTGATCGCGTATCCCGAGGATCGATAAATTTATAAATAATTTGGAAGTATCGATTTTCATATTTTTCCGTCATATATCCGGACTTACCCCAGATTTTATCGATACGGAAACCAGGCAACAAAGCAGACATTTTTTGGAGCTTATTCCAGTCCACCTTAACCCAATCAGCAAAAACACTATTATTCCACACCAATGTGCCTTGTTTATTAACAAGAACAATCCCCATTGGCAAATTTTGTAAAGCAAAGTTAGAAGCTTGTGTGACGTTTTTCATCATCGCACTAAACTGTTCTCTTGCTAACCGACGCCGGTTATGAAGGGTATTATAATTAACCAAATACGCCGCTACTACAATGATTAATGCTAAAATCGCAATAGCCCAATTTAAATAGGCCAGCAATAATAACAATAATACAAGAACGGCAACAATGGTAATTTCTAAACCTTTCCATCTCCGTTGAAAGGATTTCATAACGGCCTCCTTTCTATTATGAGCTACGTTTTTCGAAACGTGCTCTCATATCTAAAAACATATCAAAAACACCATATATAACGAGTGCCAATGGACTCATTACATATAAAAAAGCTATAATAGCAAATTTAAAAATACCTGCTAAATTATAGGATTTCATGATGGATAATAAGCATGTAATGCCATTAAGTCCACAAATCATAGCACCAAATAAAGCGAGGTTAAGGCCTACATCAGCAAGAATACTTTCAGTATAGCCAAGATATGGCCCAGCATAAGCAAGGATTATACCAACCGCTAGTACACCAGCCCCCCAAAGTGGCATGCGCCACGTATCCATTGTTGGTAACGTACGCATCACACTATTTGTGCGGCGACCGATATACGATACAAGCTTAGCCAAGATATAAATCACTATTGCATTCGCTGCAAACCAATAGGCTAGAAGCATTCGTTTCACTTGCTGAAATGCAAAATCTAAACGGTTAATATATGCATCCATCTGTTCTTGTGTCATAGATTGCTGCTTTACAGACTCAATTATAGCATTCTTAAGATCTACATCGATCATTCGACTAATCTGAGATAAGTCAAAAGATGTGAGGCCTGCAGAAATTAAAATTCCTATAAGGCTCGTTAAAGTAAGTGCAATAGCAGGTATAACGATGAGCTTACCAAAGGACCAATTCGCTCTGAAAGCTTCTCCGAGGAAAATACTCGGCAAAGAATATGCCAAAATAGTAGCCATTGCCATTAATGGTCCTACTAAAAGCGAAACGAGGACAAAAGCTACCACTGACGCGGCACAACTATATCGGCTACCCCAGCGAATGCCAATCAGTGCAATCCCAGAAGGTGCAACCAAGGTGGCAAGCAAACTAAGGAAGGGCACTGTCGATCCTACTATAGTTAACATAACAACAATGGTCGATACAAAGGCAGTTTCCACCATCGCTCTTGTATTTGTTTTATTCATAAATCACCATTCTTACATAAGAAGATATATTAATTGGTATCTTTTAATTATAACAGTTTAAAAAGGTAACTTCAAATACCCCATGTGGTAGATAATTGCGATAGTAGTGCTATTAATGGTAGTTTTTATTGCTCTTTTAAAATGTCAAAAGTACCACACCATGAGGTGCGGTACTTTTCTGTATTATATAAGATTATACGTCTTGAATAATCGGCAAGATCATAGGACGACGACGGGTTTTATCATAGAAGAATTTACCCAATGCGTCACGTACGTTTTGCTTAATGGTTGTCCAGTCTTTGATGCGTTGCATTTCGCAATCTTCAAGAACTTGTTCTACACGGCGCTCCGCAGTAAGCATGAGTTCTTCTGCGTCACGAACGTATACGAAACCACGAGATACGAGATCTGGACCAGCTACGATAGTACCGGAAGCTTTGTCCATCGCCATAACAACGATAACCATACCTTCTTGTGCCAATTGTTGACGGTCGCGGATAACGATATTACCTACGTCACCAACGCCAAGGCCATCAACGAAGATAGCGCCAGCTTGTACGCGGCCACCTTTACGACCACCATCTTTATCGAATTCAAAGATTTGACCATTATCGCCGATAAGAACTTTCTTAGGATCTACGCCCATGGCCACACCAAGTTCACCATGACGACGCAACATACGGTACTCACCATGAACTGGGATAAAGTATTCTGGACGAACAAGGTTAAGCATTGTTTTAAGCTCTTCTTGGCTCGCATGACCAGATACGTGGATACCACGGTCTTTACCATATACCACATTACAACCTAAACGAAGCAAGTTATCGATAGTTCTACCTACAGCACCTTCGTTGCCTGGAATTGGTGTAGCAGAAATGATAACAGTATCATTCGGTGCCAATTCTACAGTACGATGATTGCTTGTAGCCATACGGGACAAGCCTGCCATCGGTTCACCTTGAGAACCAGTCGTTAAGATCATGATTTGGTCATCTGTGTAGTTGTGCATTACATCTACGTCGATAATTGTATTTGGTGGAATATTCAAGTATCCGCGCTCTTGGGCAATCTCTGTAACATTGACCATGCTGCGGCCCATAACTACAACCTTACGGTTGAACATAACCGCCGCATCAATAGCTTGTTGGATACGGGATACGTTGGATGCGAATGTTGCCAAAACAACGCGACCTTTTGCTTCTCCAACAGCTTGTTTAATCGCAGGACCTACAGAACTTTCAGAACCAGTAGTACCTGGTTTTTCTACATTTGTAGAGTCCGATAATAGCGCTAATACGCCTTTGTTACCGAGCTCAGCAAATTTGTGCATATCCATCAAACGGCCATCAACTGGGGTTTGGTCAATTTTAAAGTCCCCTGTATGAAGAACCGTCCCGATTGGTGTATTAAAGTATACAGCGCAGGAGTCAGGAATGGAGTGATTTGTTTGGATGAAACCAACAGTCACTTGACCAATTTGAACTTCATCGCCGGCAGCAATCGTACGCAGACATTTTGGAGATACCTTATGTTCTTTAAACTTGCCTTCGATTAATCCACAAACGAGGTTTGTTGCGTATACTGGGCAACTAATTTCTTTCATAAGGTATGCCAAAGAACCGATATGATCCTCATGACCATGAGTAATTACGACAGCTTTCACGCGGTCTTTATTCTCGATGATATAGCTCATATCAGGAATAACGATATCTACGCCAAGCATATCTTCACTAGGGAATGCAAGCCCAGAGTCAAGAACGATGATTTCGTCCTCGTATTGGAAGATAGTCATATTTTTACCAATTTCACCAAGACCACCTAATGGAATGATTTGGAATTTTCCCTTATTGGCGCCATTTGGTGTGCGACCGACTAATTCCACTTGTTCCTCTTGATTGTTCCAACCTGTAGAACGATTATTTGAGCGGTTATTATTGCGGTTCTGACCATTTTGACCATTGCGACCATTATTAGTACGCGTATTACGTGTATTTTCACCACGCGGTGCACGAGTTTGACGAGTTTTGCGTTCTTGACCTTCACCTTGTTCGGCATTGCGACGTGTATTTGTACGGCGAGTCGTATTAGTACGGCCACCATTCGCACTTGTGCGAGTATTTGTAGAACGGCGTTGGCGTGTTGCACCTTCACCTTCACCAGCTGTTTGTTGGCGCGTACGACCTTCGCCAGCAGGGCGGCGTGTATTTGTACGGCGACGCGTTTGTTTTTGCTCGCCTTCAGCCGCAGCTGTAAGAGTAGCAGTTTTTGCTACTGTTGGTTCTGCTTTCACTTGCGCAGTAACCTGATTATCTGTTGTATTCACAGTTCCTCCTAAAATTTTGTTCATTAATTTATTTAACATAGTTTTTCTCACCTATCACTTGAATTGATCTATGCCACGAGGAAATGTCACACAAAGAAAAAGGCGCTATTATACTAGCGTCTCGTCAAATGGGCGCAAAAATGCGCTATCAAATTTTGCCGTTCCTAGTTTGTGTGCCATTTGCCGTAGCAAATGAGTATAGTGCACTATCAGATGCTTCAACCGCAAGAGACTTCTGTTTTTATCTCAATCCGATACGCAGTGCAATATAGTCCGATCTGTTTTGATGAAAGCCTCACTTTCATACGTTGTGCTAATTATAACATAAAAACAACATAAACAAAAGAGTTCTACGCTTGATTCATTAAAAGTAACATAAAATTTTACTACTACTTAAAAGGGCGGCTCAAACTGAACCGCCCCAAAGCATTTCATTATTTATCATCTGGCATACTTTTATAAAATCCTTCAATATGCACTCACCAGCAATGCAACGAGAATTCGAGTAGTGAAAGCGCTACTCGTAGGCGATATCTTCATAATAGATGCCAACCGTTTGTCAATGGCGATGTTCCTCAACGCCTCACCATATTGATTGGCCTATAGCTTTAGCAAAACCTTCACGGTATAAATTAGCCCCACCGTTAGCCGGATGTCTAAGACCGATGGCTGAAAGGCCGAATCGCCCCATCGTGTCCGCCGATTTTTGACCGACAGCGAGCACGAGCGGCTTCGGTCCACCTAATTCGGTATGCAATGCCAGCAGTCTTTTCGTATATTCCCAGCCCAGCTGCTGCTCCGACTCGGTCGGTGTCCGATTAGTGAGCGGTTCGTCCGCCTTATGAGGATGAAAGGGAAATATATTCCACAACAGTGCATCGTACGGATCGATTCCCTGTTCAATGATGGCACTCCATACTACCGTATCCGTAGGTTCGTTAAACCCTTGTTCCTGTTGAGTCCGTTTCAGCATAGGACTCACAGGGGAGCTAGTTCTGTGTAATGTAACAGGTGTTATCTGATGAGCCCGAATCGTTTTATGCTTATCCAACAACATGCGTTCACAAGTAATGGCAATGCCCGAAAAGCGCCCACCTTGATATCCGACAGCCTCCGCCACTACAAAGATTTTGGAGCGCCCCAACCGCGGCAACAAATACGCCATCAAATTATTACGACGCACCTGAGCCGCATCAAAGCCAGGCCGAACAATTTCAAGGTCAGTATTCACCTCACCCCACGGATTGTGAACAAGCTCGCCCCTATATTGACCGAGCCAATCTACAAACTGCTGTACTTTTGCAATCTGATTCGTATCAAACGAGGCTATATATTCATCAAAAGACAGCGTTTTTTCTTCCTCTGGTGCAAATAAGGACATGGGCTCTCCTCCAATTTATACTATCGAACCATATAATTAATAATGCTGTATATTATGATTACCAAGCTTTTATATACTGTATTTATACACTAAAACCTATAGTAATACAATCCATATATTACGATGCCCAATCATGATATGTGATACTATATCCGATAATCACGCACTACATAAAATGTTGCTGTTACTATATTTATAATAGCATCCATTTCTGAAAATTTGATGCAAAATTAATACTCAAATATATCTACATGCGACATCACATTTATATATAAAACTCGATTTTGTCTTCTTTGGCGAGTTGGAATTGTTCAAATATGTGGTTTCGAATATTGACGAAGGACGCCGAGGTCCGGTCCGTTCTATCGATGAGATTGACAGGGATGATCGTTTGCACCCGTCCCGGATTAGCGGCAAGCACTACAACACGGTCTGCAAGGACTACAGCCTCTTCGATGTCATGCGTAACGAATACGACCGTTTTACCCTCTTCACGGCAGATGCGGGAGATTTCGTCCTGCAAATTGATGCGTGTCAACGCATCGAGGGCCCCTAGCGGTTCATCCATGAAGATAATATCCGGATCGACCGCCAGCGCCCGCGCAATGGATACACGTTGCTGCATCCCACCGGACAACTCCGCCGGATAGCGATTGCGCGCATGGTCGAGCCCCACCATTTTCACGTATTTGTCGATAATAGCAGGTCTCTCTTCCTTAGGCACATTCTTACTTTCAAGGCCCAGTTCAATATTGCTTTCCACCGTTCGCCACGGCAACAGTCCGTAATTTTGAAAGACCGTTACATACCGCAGTTGAGGTGCTTTCACCTCCGCGCCGTCGATGGTAACGGAGCCCGAGGTAACGAGCTCAAAGCCTGCCATAGCATTTAAAAGCGTACTTTTACCGGACCCGGATGGACCTAAAAGGCAAATAAATTCGCCTCGTTCAATATCCAGATTAATATCTTCAAGGATGGTGAGCGGTTCTCCATCTTTCATAAATTCCTTGTGTGCATTGCGCACCGAAATGTAACCCATGCGTCCACCTCCTATTTCTCAATGCCCCAACGTCTATAAATCCATTTTTCGATGAGGGATACGCCCCAATCGAGCAAAAGTCCTACAAAGCCAATTGTCAAAATCGCCACCATCAGAAGATCGTTACGCAAATTATTCCGCATATCGATGATGAGGAATCCAAGCCCCGTCTGTGAACCTACCATTTCCCCTGTCACCAGGAAGATCCACGCCGTTCCGAGCGCGATGTGAAGTCCCGATGCAATACCGGGAAACACGGCGGGCAATACAATTTTAAATAACAGTTCCGGCTGCTTGATACCAAAATTTCGAGCCACCTTGATGTATACGGGGTCGATATTCTGAATCGCGGACACCGTGGACAATAGAACTGGGAAAAATGCCGCGATAAAGATGATGACGATGGCCGGCGCCTGTCCGATACCGAAGAACAGGACGATAAACGGCAACCATGCCACCGGTGAAATGGGACGAATCACCTGAACGATGGGATTGATATAATTCCAAATGCCTTTATACCAGCCTAAAATAAGTCCTAAAAACACGCCGGCTACGACGGAAATGATATAGCCTATGAAAAAGCGCACCAAACTGTCCGCAACATCCTTGAATAACACGCCGTCTCCGATGAGCTCCCCAAAGCCGAGCAACACTTTGTATGGCGTCGGCAGCAAGGCTTCGTTAAATCCGCCGAGGCGAACGATTAATTCCCAAATTAGCCACGCTGCGATAAATGAGCCTGGCACATATGTATATTTCTTCATGGTCCCCCTCCTATGGTAACAATGTTTGATCTACAAACTCTGAATAGCTCGGCACATTTTTGATTAAATCAATATGTGTCATGTGATGCACGAGCGCATTGTAACGCTCCTCTGTAAGGGCTAAATCTTTAAACCCAATCACTTTGAGGGAACGTTCAATAACAGGATCCTTAAACTTCATGTATTTTAAGGAAATCTCCTTTTGCGCCTCCGGATGCTCGTCTAAATATGTACCTGCATCGAGATAAGCTTTTGTGAAAGCCTTCGCCAAATCGTGGTGTTCATCGACGAATTGACCGTTGAACACGAGGGCGCAACAAATATTGTCATGCCATAAGTGATCAGGGTCTTCAAAGACCTTCCCAGCTCCCATTTCTATAGCAAGAGAACCAAATGGCTCCGCCACGCTATATCCAGCGATTTGACCGACCGACAATGCGGACGGCATTTCGGGAGGACTCATCTCCACTATCTGTACGTCCTTCTCGCTAAGACCCGCCCGTTCAAGCATGAGGTCTACGAGGATTTTTTGAGTTGATTGCTTATGAGGGATAGCAAAGGATTTACCTTTCAAATCCTGTACAGAGTTAATATCGTTATTTACAACGATAATGTTGCCTTCCGTATGACCTAATGCCGCCGCGCGCACATCTATGCCCTGTTCACGAGCCTTTACGCCGAGCTCAACGAGAACGGCTGCAGCATCTACTTTACCGGTGTTGAGCGCATCCATGAGTTCCGGCCAGGAACCGTATTTAACAAGCTCTACATGGACAGGACCATCTGCTGTCTCCAATTCCTTCGTAGCAAATACGGGTAGCGCATGCGTAATCGGTAAATACGCAACGCGCACGGTCTTCAGCTCCTGTGCTGACTTCGGTACCGTATGCTGATAATATGCATACGCCGCACCTCCGATAACGAGAAGCACAACAGCAATGATTAGATACCAAATTTTCTTCATAATGTCCCCTCTTTCTACCTCACAACAAGGGGCGTTTATGACTCATATCAATTTCCGCATTTTTCTAAACCTTAGATGAAATCAGGCTTTAGAACACCTCGTCTTCTAAACTTAATATAACCTACTATAACAATATGTATTAATTATGTCAATAAATCATATTAATATTGTAGGTATTATTATTTATGTACGAAAAATGTCAATATAGACAAGAGCCTATTCATTTAAATAAGCATTTTAATATAAAAGGCAAATAAATAGATAGTATGTAGAGGATCAACACCAGTAAACGTTCAGATAACATAAAGCCGCAAGATTTTAATCAACCAAAAACAGCAAACAACTAATTAACAAAAAGTGGTAAGGCGCTAATTAACAAAAAACAGGTAGCATCCATTGGATACTACCTGTTTTTAATGTTTATTAAGTTTTCACAATTATTTGAATAGAGTCTTTTTATTTAATACGTAAACTTCAGATGTACCTGCTTCACTAGACTCAGATACATGTGGATAAATGGAGGACTGACGGAAATGCTTAATTTCCCCTTTTGGAACGATTAACATAAGTGGCTTACCAGATTCGATAATCTTGTTAAATTCCTCTTCACTTACTTGTTCCATAAGATATTTCTTCTGCCATTCAGCGCTACGTTTTTTTAATTTATCTCGATCATCCCAGCGGCTTTCATCACCATTAATCTTGATAACCTTATGGCCCGTATAATACACAACAGCCGTACTATAGCCGTTATAGTAATAGACATCCCCTTCATAGGAATCCACTACTGGAACAACATCAATATTACTACGTTGCTTAACGAATGGCTCTAAACCTTCCATAACAACTATAGAAGATATAACCATCGTACCAAGGACAATAATTGTAACTAAACGATATCCTCGTTTCGTATACCATGTATAGAACATAGCCAATATTGCCATAGCAACCACTACATAGAGCAAGAAATAGAAGCCCCATGGTGCGAAGAAAGAGCCTGCTACATAAGCAATCCACAAAAGCAACGTCGGCCCCATAATAATCCATTTTAAGGCTCTAGATTTGCCTTTGCGAATAAGCTTCATAACACCCAAAGCACCGATAGCACTAAATGGGACTAAGCTAACAAAGGTATATAGAGGGTATTTTGTTGCCATCAAGGTGTAGAATAGCACAATTCCAACACCCCAAGTCATATTATAGATAAACCCTGTATGACGTTGTTTAAAGCCATCGATTATACCGTAAATAACAGCACCCGTCCACGGCATAGAAGCACCAAGGAAGATAGCGAGATAATACCACCACACATTATCTTCTGGATGTTCCGACTGAGTAGCACGCGTTACATTGTGAAGTCCTAAGAAGCCATTGATAAAGTCTTGACCATGAACGCTATACATGTACACATACCACGGCAAACAAACTACACAAAAAGCTAAAATGCCACGCCAATCGAAGATGGCTTTCACCATAGACCAAGAACGATTAATACCTGCAAAAACAAGCAGAATCATACCAGGCAATACAATCGCTACAGGACCTTTAGTGAGTACGCCTAACGCAGCGAATACATAGGCCACAATCATAGCATACGGTTTCTGTTCCACCAGTCCCTTGTAGGAGTAAATCATGACCATCAATGTCGTATAAAGGAGCACCATATCCGTAATAACGCCATGAGCTACGGTCCAGAACATAAGAGATGTGCCCAGAACGGATGCCCCAATTAGACCAAGTGCCCACTTACCGCTCATGGTACGCGTAGATTGATACATGGTCGCCACCGACAAAGCACCGAAAATAGCACTCGGTAGGCGCACCACCCAATCAGCAATTCCAAAGATTTTAAAGCCAAGAGCAATGAGCCAATAAATCATGATGGGTTTATCGTACCAATAAGTACCATAAATCTGCGGAGATAGCCAATCACCTGAAAGAACCATTTCCTTTGCCGTTAACGCATAATTAGATTCAACGGGATCTGTAACAGGCAACATATTATTGCCAAACATATAAAACACTAGCCACACAATAAATACGACTGGTGTTAATCGAGAGAGTTTCATAAGGGCCTCCTTATCGACGATTACGATAGTATCTAAAGCCCAGTACTACAGCTATAATGACAAATACAACAATCATAACAATCAAGAACTCATGATTGTACTCGATAAGGTCTTGCCAATTTTCACCAAGTACCTTACCTAAGTAAACGAGCAAAATCGTCCAAGGAATCGTACCGAGTACCGTCCAGATGATGAAATGCCACATGGGATAGCGTGCCATTCCTGCAGGGAAGGAGATAAAGGTACGAACACCAGGTAAAAGTCGACCAAAAAATACAGCTACACCGCCATATTTATTAAACATCTTTTCTGCCAGTTCAAATTTATGTTCATTAAAGAATATATATTTACCATATTTCAATAATAAAGGGCGCCCACCATGCTCACCCATCCAGTAGGATACTATAGAACCAACAATACCTGCTAAGATACCTACCACCATTGTTGTATGCATATCAAATATGCCTTGAGCTATCAAATACCCCGCAAAACCAAGTACGATTTCACTTGGAATAGGCACGTTAGCATTTTCTAGAACCATTGCAATAAACATGGCCGTATAGCCATATGTTTCCATAAACGAAATAATATATTCCACTATTTTACCTCATTAAAAATCCCCATCCGGGTTCTATAATGTACTTATTCTGGTACATCATTTCGTGAAAATTTCACCCAACCATTTGGTACACCATATATTTTACCATAATAAAGAGACCCTCACCACAGGTGGGGCCTCTTTAAGGTATAAACAGTATGCAATTTTCGCAATAACTTTTTTGCTATTGTATACATCTCAGTAAAAACAGCTAACAATTAACTGACTATACGGTACCTAATCTCCTCGGTCTAAGCAAGACCATATGGTACACATATAGGACATGTTTCTTCACTGCGAGGGCTTTGTAAAATATCCGCTTTAATGCCGAACCAATTTGCTAGATTCTCTGGGGTCATCATCATATGCGGAGCTCCATCACCTACGATAGCACCCTCTTTAAGGGCAATAATGCGGTCGCTATAGCGCAAAGCTAGATTCAAATCATGGAGCACCATAACGACCATAATATTTCGTTCCCGCTGTGTGCGTTTAACTAGCTCCATCAACTCAATTTGATGGCGACTATCGAGATAGGTAGTCGGTTCATCGAGGAGTAGAATATTCGGTTCTTGCGCCAAACTTAATGAAAGCCATACACGCTGCCGTTCACCGCCGGATAGTTCCCCTATTTGCCGATACCGATATTTCCATACATCTGTGCATTTCATCGCCTGCTCCACAGCAGCTAAATCCGCATCAGATAGTTCCTTAAAAATAGATACATACGGATTTCGTCCGGATCGAACCAACTGCTCAACTAACATTCCTTCAGGGGCTGTCGTAATTTGCGGTAACAAAGCTATATGGCGCGCTAATTCCTTTGTATTCCACGAATGTAAAGATTTTTCATCCAGCGATATGGTGCCTTGTTTTAGCTTAATAAGTCGGGCCAAAGCTTTCAAAAACGTTGATTTTCCCGAACCATTCGGACCGATAATAGATATTATTTCCGGTTTATCAAAGACGATGGATTGATTTTCCAGTATCAATCGTTTTCCATAACCTACCGTTATATTATCGACTGTTAACACACTCATCTTCGCCCCACCCCTTTCAATAGATACAAGAAGAATGGAGCACCCAAAAAGCTCATCAGTACGCCTACAGGGATTTCACCAGGCGCAATCATCATGCGCGCCAAAGTATCGGCATAAACAATTAATATGCCACCAAAAACCATAGACGTAGGAATCAAATAGCGATAATCCACACCTACAATGAGACGCGCCACATGAGGCACGATAAGGCCTACAAAGCCCAGCATTCCCGACACGCTCACCGCTGATGCGGCTAATAAAGAAGCTAATACGAGTAAGGACAATCGACATCTTTCAACATGCACACCTAAAGTGCGCGCCGTATCATCGCCTAAACTAAGCAATGTAAGCCATCTGATAGATATCATAGATCCAATAATTCCTATAGCCGTATAAGGCCAGATCATCATTACATCGTCCCAGCTGCGCCCTACAAAACCACCTGCCATCCAGCTCACCGTTCCTTGAACACGATCCGGATAAAACACGGATAGAATCGTATTAAATCCGCCGAAGAAAGCAGCTACCGCCACACCGGCCAAGATAAGGCGCAACGGATTGAGCCCACCTTGCCAAGAAATCCCGTAAACCAAAAACGATGCCACTAATGCACCAACAAAAGCACCAATAGGAACAAGCATAACGTAAGTAGGCATGAGAATCATGATAATCATAGCCGCCAAAGCACCGCCAGAGGTAATGCCGATAATTCCGGGGTCTGCCAAAGGATTTCGCAAGATACCTTGTAAAATCACACCGGCTAAGGCAAGATTCATGCCGGCTAAAAAGCCCACTACAACACGTGGTAAGCGTATAGTCATGATAATTTGACCAATTTTCGATGTGTCGCCCCCCGTTATGATTTGGTATAATTCGCCCCAAGTTAATGGAACGGCGCCCAGTTTCATACTCAGCAACACCCCTGCTATTAACAGAATCAGCGCAGCCACAAAAATGCGTAAGCCACGACGTTCCTGCACATTAATGAGATTGTCCATATAACACCTTTTCCGCATATAATAACACTTGATCCATTCGAGCGGTCGGCACCGACGCAAACAAAGGACCCGGCAAGACCTCTATATTCCCATTAGCAACAGCAGGTACATTCTGCCATGCCGGCGTTTTAAAAGCCTTTTTAAAAGCTGCTATATCTTTCTCACCGCTACTGCCATGATTAATCAAGATAACCTTGTCACAATCAAGAACGGCCATCGTCTCCAGATTAAGCGGAATATATCCATCCAAAGCATTCTCCGATACATCCTGCGGCAAATATACATCAGCCACATTTTTTGCCCCTAATCTTTGGAAAATATCTCCCACATATGTTTTACTGGAGGCTAGTTGGTAACTCGTAGGCGTCCCAAAAACGATGAGGACACGCGGTGCAGACTCATCTTTATGACGCTGTATGATTTCCGTTAGGATATCATTATATTTCTGGACCAACGCAGCCGCCTCCCTATCATGACCAGTCATGGTGCCCACATGTCGGATATGGTCCATAATGTCATCATAATTGGAAGATAGATGGTAAAAGCTAGGAATATGATTCGCATTAAATGCTTTGCGCAACGCCGTTTGAAACGGCATGGCGATGCCGATAACGAGATTTGGGTCGGACATAATAATTCGTTCAATACTTGGAGATACAGCACTATTCATATTTGGATACTGTGCGATTTTAGCCTGCACATCTGCCGGTAACTCCCTTGAATTTACTACGCCTACGGGGCTAACACCTAAAGCGATGAGTAATTCACTATCCGCCGAAGAAATGGATACTACACGACTTGCTACGCTTGGCAACGACACTATTTGCTTCGTATCATCTTCAATCTGAATAGCACCTGCCTCGCTGAATACCTCTCGCTTGCCTTCAAAACTTATAACCGTAGTGAAAGCTCCCACAACGGCCACAATCCCCAATAAACATAATAACGGCCTATTGATAATAATCACCTCGCAGATAACTTATGCAAGCTAAACCTCATAGATTATAATTTCAAATTAATACCACTATATTATGTATGAAATACATGCATTAAAGCCTCAGCATTTCATACACACATTAATATCTCACTATTACATACGCAGGTTAAGGCCCATGCGGTAAGTGGCGCCATGAATATCTCGTAAGTCTTGTTTTTCACCAAATATATTTTCAACCCCTACATACATGGATGCATTGTCATTCAACTGACGAGTCACCATGATGTTCCATGTTTGAATGTTTTTCTTTTTCGGGATGCTGAGACGTGGGTTAACAACAATAGCATCAATGCCATCAAGGTAGTTAATGTAATAATTACCCCAGAACGCACCAGTCCAACGACCTTGATGATAATTAACACCACCACTGAATACATGGCGACCACGGTTTAACAGACGGTCGTGGGTCACGTCATTTTTCGCATCCAAATATGTATAATTGCCGAATACATCCCATTTATCATTGAGTCTATGATTTACAGATAATTCCACACCTTGCAATACAGCACGAGGTAAATTGGAATACGAAACATAAATTCGGCGATTTGCCATATCAATACGATTAGCACCGCTTTCAATATAATTTTTAATAACATTGTGGAAATAGGACGCCTTAACATTTGTCCGTTTCCAATCTTTTTCTACAGAGAAATCAAAGTTATATGAGCTTTCAGGTTTCAAATTAGGATTACCTTGCAAATATATATCGAAAGCTCCTAATCGTCCTCTCGGCACATTAGATGCCATAAGCCAATGATGATACATTTCCGTCATACCAGGTGTGGAATAGCCTGCACCATAATTCATTTTAAAGCGAAGACTATCATTTGCTTTATAGGTAACACCAATCTTAGGCGACCAATGGCTATCAAATGCATTTGACGTATCGTAGCGAACAGCAGGAATAATTACCCATTTACGACTAGGTTTCCATTGATGTTGCACAAAGTAACTACCGTAATTAATGGTTGCCTTACCCGCGGTATCTGTAATACCTTCTCGAGTTCTTGACCATGCTATGGAGCCATTATTAATACGCGTACTAATCGCTTCTTGACGACGGAATTGAACGCCATACGTCAAGAGATTCTTCTTATCAATTGCCGTGTTAACCTGTGCGTCTGTAATCCATTCTTTATTATAATATTCATCCCAAATGGATAGTTTTTTTATGCCACCCGTGCGCTTATATTGATCATAAGTGTCTTTGTAATGATTGTAGTAAGACTGCACCATAAGCGATGACCGACCGCGACGGCCATTCCAACGAAGACCTGTGCTTGTAGTAGTCGTATTTTTATCAACCGATTGAGTTAATGCGCTACCCTTTTTCGTATTCATATCCAAGTCTTCAGTTTCTCGATCTATAAAGAAGGAAAATTTATCCCTTTTTCCCGCTTGATAAGATACGTCAAAATGAAGCGGTATTCGGTCACCATGATAATTATTATCCGAGCCAGAATCATTATTACCCGCTATATTCCTGCGAATACCTGCACCAATCGATCCGTTCCACTTTCCTTTTTGCCCACTACGAGCCAATACATTGAAGTTATATCCTGTCGCACTCGATGCATCACGACGAGAAATTTCAGTATTAACCTCTACACTTGGCTTTCTAGATTGCTTTGTAATAATATTAATAACCCCACCATTCGCCTCAGAACCATAAAGGGCACTCGACGGACCACGAGTTATTTCGATTCGTTCCACATTATCCATGCCTTGACGAAGCCAGCCCATGGCATTAGCTCTCGTTTTCGTCAACTCTCCCGTAACACGTCGTCCATCAATAAGAATTAATGTATGACGAGATTCGGCGCCACGCATCGTAATATTTTGTCCACCATGAGCATCGGTGCTGAAAGCAACGCCTGGCACACTTTGTAAGGCTTGCTCTAAATTACGATATTGACGATCTTTAATTTCCTCTTGTGAAATAATCGTTGTCGCAATTGGTACATCCCGAACCAAAGCCTCCGTACGAGTAGCAGTAACCGTAATATCTTTCATACGTCTTGACTGCTCATCGCTCGCATTATTTTGAGATTCATTTACACTAACTACACTTGTAGAACTATTATTTTCTGCACCTACCACACCTGCAGCAGATGTTAGATATACAACACACAATAGTGCTGCCCAT
>OAWU01000164.1_pt1 | contig 50851 bp, 47 predicted proteins | sample 1477041 | NCBI WGS metagenome assembly OAWU01 (sample SAMEA2580266, study PRJEB22360) | human gut metagenome | biome: human gut; feature: human-associated habitat; material: faeces | place: Denmark | collected 2008/2010
TCCTATATTCTAGCAAATCTAGAATATCTTGTCAACACTTTTTGAAAAGTTTTTTCCAAACTTCCTCGTGTCTCTGCTTCATCCTCCGATGTAGCCTATTCATATTACCATCTCTTGCTTACCTTGTCAATAACTTTTTTAAAGTTTTAATTACTTTGTTACTTAGTTGTACGCTTGAGACCTTAATAGTCTATCAAGTTTACGAACTAAAGTCAATACCTTTTCTTTTCTTTATCATGAATTTCATTAAAAAAGAAGATCTAGGCAATCTTCTTTTTTGTTTTAAAGTGCTGCACGCATACGTGCTTGTGAATTTTCGACATTACGTATTGAGCGTGGTAAGAAAGCACGAATATCATCTTCTTTATAACCCACTTGCAATCTTTTATCGTCAATTAGTATTGGACTTTTTAAGATTCTAGGGTTTTCCTGAATCAAATCAATGACTTCACTAACACTTAGCTCATCAATATCACAATTCAGAGCTTTTGCATAACGATTTTTTGATGAAACAATACTTTCAACACCGTTCTCCGTTTTTGAAAGGATATTGAGGATTTCTTTTTTTGTAAGTGGTTCTTTACCAAGGTTTTGTTCTTTATAAGGAAGTTGATGGTTATTCAACCATGTTTTTGCTTTTTTACAACTTGTACAACTTGAAATTGTATAAATTTTAATCATGTTAATTCTCTCTTTCTGTCACATGATACTATAATCTTATCACTGTCCTTTATTTTAGAAATCGGTCTAGCGACCTATTTTATACTTAAGGGATATCTTATTGAGTTATTAAACATCTCTTTTATTTTCAAAAACTACACTTGGACAAAGAAAAAGAGCCTTTCAGCTCTTTTTCGACTTATTCTTCAATTTCGATTGTTGAGTCAAGGTTTAGAACGAGTTCATCTGACGTTTCGTCAACCTGCTTTTCTTCAACAACATCTTCTTCATCTGGCTCAATTAAACCATAGTGCACACGTACCTTATGGTCGATTTCTTCAAAAATTTCTGGGTGGTCTGCTAAATATTTTTTAGCATTTTCAGATCCTTGACCAATCTTCTCACCATCGTATGAGAACCAAGCTCCTGCTTTTTGAATGATACCTAAATCACTAGCAATTTTAACAAGCTCACCTGTTTGTGAAATACCTTCACCATACATAATTTCAACAAAAGCTTCTTTAAATGGTGGAGCAACTTTATTTTTAACAACCTTAATTTTGGTTTCTTTACCAACATTCTGATCTTTCTTATCACCAGTTCCTTTGATTTGTGTATTTCCACGGACATCAAGACGTACTGACGCATAGAATTTTAGGGCACGTCCGCCAGGTGTAGTCTCTGGATTACCAAACATGATACCAACTTTTTCACGCAACTGGTTAATGAAGATAGCAATTGTCTTCGTTTTATTGATAGATGCAGAAAGCTTACGCATAGCTTGACTCATCATACGTGCTTGAAGTCCGACATGACTGTCACCAATATCTCCATCAATTTCTGCACGTGGTACCAAGGCCGCAACTGAATCAACAACAACCAAATCAACTGCACCAGAGTCAATCAGCTTACCTGCAATTTCGAGACCTTGTTCACCTGAATCAGGTTGTGACAAAAGGAGCTCATCGATATTAACACCTAGGGCTGCCGCATAAGCAGGGTCAAGAGCATGTTCGGCATCAATAAAAGCTGCGATGCCACCTTCTTTTTGTGTCTGAGCTACAGCATGAAGGGCCACAGTTGTTTTACCTGATGACTCTGGTCCGTAAATTTCGATAATACGACCTTTAGGATAACCACCTGCACCAAGAGCAATATCCAAAGCTAGTGAGCCTGAGCTCATCACCTGAACCTTTTGCTCTGCACGCTCACCAAGGCGCATTACAGCACCCTTACCAAAATCTTTTTCAATATTTTTCAATGCATCATCAAGGGCCTTACGACGCTCATCACCGAATTTCTTAGTAATTTCTTCTGTTTTTTTTGTTTTCTTAGCCACTTATTTTCCTCTTCTTTCTATAGTTAAAGACAAATTTAAATCAAGTTGTCTTCTTGTAATAAAGCTTGGCGAACTAGGTTAAAGGCATAGAGGGTACTAATATATCTAACATCAGAACGACTTCTTCCACCTATAACAACCTTGATTGATCTTACTTGATTCCTATCAGCAATACCAATAAATACTGTGCCTGCTGGGTGTCCTTCTAATGAATCTGGTCCAGCTACACCGGTAAGTGCAATTCCGTAATCGCTATCTGTTTTAGCTCGAGCACCTTCTGCCATTTTTTCTGCAGTAAAATGACTAACAACACCATGTTCTTCTAATTGAGACAAAGAAATACCCAACATTTTAGATTTTTCTTCAATGCTATAGGTAACAAATCCACCTTTGAACACTTGCGAAGCTCCTGAAAAATCAGCAATACTAGCTTGAAATAAGCCAGCTGTCAAACTTTCAGCTGCAGTAATGGTTTTGCCATATTTCTTAAGCAATTGAAATGCTTCATAAGCTAAACTATTTGATTCTCCATATCCATAAATGAGATCGGATAGGGACTTACCATCTAAAGTTTTAGTAGAACGAATTTGTTTTTCTAAAACATCTAATTTCTGATCTGCTTCTTCTTGCGAGGAAGCCTTGGTTGACAAGCGCAGTGTCACCTCGCCCACTTTAGCGTATGGAGCTATGGTTGGATCTGTTTGGTTAACAATAAAATCCTTCAGGATAGTAACCAATTGACTTTCTCCAACACCAAAAAATCTTAGAACTCTAGAATAAAGAGTAGTATGATTCTCTGTAAGCGCTGGAATAAGCTCTTGGTTCACCATTGGTTTGAGTTCACTTGGTGGACCAGGCAAGACGACATAAGTCACTCCTTTAGCAGTGATAATCCCCCCAACTGCTAAACCTGTGAGATTTTGCAAGGGCACAGACCCCTCAACAATTTGCGCTTGGCGTTCATTATTAGGTGTCCGTGTATGTTTAGGACGAGTAGCAAAGAAACTATCCAGTTTTTTACTTGCCTCCTCGTCAAAGACAAGTTTTTTCCCTAGAAACTTAGCCAGTGTTTGCTTGGTTAAGTCGTCCTCCGTAGGGCCAAGTCCACCACAAAGTATGACTAAGTCACTACGTTTACTAGCTTGATTTAGAACTGAAAGAAGACGGTTTTCATTGTCCCCTACTGCTGTGTGAAAATACACATCAATTCCTAGTTCAGCTAGTTTTTCAGATAAAAATTGGGCATTGGTATTGGTGATTTGCCCTGTAAGAATTTCAGTTCCTACTGCAATCAATTCAGCTTTCATTGGTTCACCTATATTATTATTCGTAAAAAATCTCAAAAATATGTTTGTTTATAAACTAACACGTTTTTGTCATATTGTCAATCAAATATACTCATTATTTAAAGTCGCAATCATTTTCATGATCGTTCACAAATCCTGTAGCTTGTAAAAATGAGTAAATGGTAGTCGGGCCTAAAAATTTAAACCCTCGCTTTTTTAAATCCTTTGCTATTTGTTTAGAAAGGTCTGTTGATGATGGGACGTCCTTATATGTGGGAACGTTATTTATCAAGGGCTTCCCGTCAAAGAAATGCCAAAAATATTGGGATAGGGAGCCAAATGCATCTTGGAGTTTAAGTACTTGTTTGGCATTATTTACAGTTGCTTCTAGTTTAAGTTTGTGACGAATGATATCCGGATTTTGAAGCGCTTCTTCAAGTTCACTTAGGCTAAACTGGGCAACACACTCAATATCATAGTTATGAAAAACACGATTAAAAGCCTGACGCTTATTTAAAACCGTTAACCAGGAAAGCCCTGACTGATAACTTTCTAAGCAAAGAAGCTCAAAAAGTTTTTGATCATCACCAATAGGCTTTCCCCATTCCTTATCATGATAATCACAATAGAGTTTGTTGTCGGTTGGAACCCAACGACATCGATTGACCATTGCTTACCTCACTTCATCAACATTTTAAGAGCTGACTTAATATATTGCTCTGCCGTTTCATTGGTACCATCAAAGAAGGCTTTTACTTTCTTAAGCTCTGTGGCTTTGTAACCAAGAGCAAGCAAGGCTTCCATAGCTTCATCCAACTGATGATTTCCTGCAGGCTGATTTGGTGTGGTTTTGGTCGTTTCTGATGGTAACTCTGCAAATTTTCCTGCCAGATCCAGAACCATTTGTTGAGCAGTCTTTTTACCAATCTTCGGAAACTTCATCAAGTACTTGATGTCACTATTATCAACAGCAGCAACCAAGCCTTGATTATCATCTACGGCAACAATAGCTAGAGCTGTGGTCGGCCCTATTCCAGAAACCGAAATAAGCTTAAGGAAAACTTCTTTTTCATCTTCAGTATGGAAACCAAAAAGAAGGTGGGCATCATCTCTAATAACCTGATGAAGGTAGACTTGGATAGTCTGATTCATTTGGTCAGAAAAACTATATGGATTTGCTACAGTGACAATGTAACCTAGACCGTTTGCTTCTATAACAATATACTTAGCAGTAATTTTTACTAGAGTTCCCTTGATGTAATCATACATAGTGTGTGATTTCCTTTCTCGTTCGTATCTTCAATGGTTTACTTTATCATTTTATATTTGTAAGATAATTGTCTTGAGTGTTTATCTTCTCATCTCAAGTACTGCTGTACTATTGTAACAAAAAATCCACTCGAAAGTGGATTCTGTTTGCTCTATTTTAAGGATGACTACTCGTCTTTAAAATATCAATAATCATCTTCAAGCCTAAGAGAACATATGTTGAAATGCCTAAGGTGAGGGCAATGCTAGACACGTTTACTAGAGTATTCTCAAAACTTGGTCGACCTAACCAAGCTAAAATGTAGAAAATCAAGCTAGTCGCTAAAAATGTTAAGCCAACAAGTAAAAAGTATTTATTAGTTTTTGTTAGGTGTCTCATCACTCTACCTCCTAACTTAAAAATCAGGCAATCATCCTACAATGATATGCTAAAACATTAGAAGATTCCTTATCTTCACCACTATTATAAATCTAACATGCCTATTCGTAAAGCAAGACCAAAAAAAGTTTTAATACTTACCTAGGTCACGTAGACTCGTATGATTTTCTTGGATACGACGGAACATTTTTTCCATATCGGACTTTGTAAAGTTGACAAGAACTGGACGTCCATGAGGGCAATTGTAGGGATTTTTACACTGGGCAAGCTGTACTAGTAGGTCACGCGCAGAGTAATCATCCAGAGCATGATTGGCCTTGATTGAACGTTTACAACTCATCATGATGGCTAACTCAGCACGGTAGGTCTTAACAGACACTTCATTCGTCAAAAGAAGCATGTCGCACATCTCATAGACTGCAGATTCAATCTCTTCTTCCTTCATCCAGATAGGATGTTCACGAAGAATGAAGGTGTTATTTCCATAAGGCTCTAGATAGATACCAACCTGGTTAAGAAGGGGCATTTTTTCTTGTAAACTAATGTAATCTGAACCTGAAAATTCAAAGAGATAGGGAACCAAGAGCTGTTGTAAACTACTGTCAACCTCACCAATCTTTTCGCGATAGTACTCATACTTGACACGTTCTTGGGCAGCATGCTGGTCAATGATGTAAAGTCCACCTTGTCCTTGTGCAAAGAGATAGGTTCCATGCATTTGACCAAAAAACTCCAACTCAGGGAAGGTTGATGTTTCCTCATTGTCCAGATTTTCAAGCATACGCTTCATTTTCGACTTATTTTTATAATCGAGTTTTTCGTGTTCGTTATCACCTTCATCTACCGAACGCTGTGCCTGTTTTACAGTTAGCTTCGCCTTGTTTTCATCCGGTGTTGCTGTAGATTTAGACTCTGATACTAGAGGTTTAATATCTTCTTGGACAGTCTCTGGTTTGACAAAGAAATCATTACGACTGCTATCATAATAAAGATTGGTTTGTTTGAGTGGTAAACTCGTTTGAACTGGCTTAGTTGCACCTCTAGTACTAGACTTGGCTAGATTTTCAAGGGCATCAGGAATCAAATCCTGCTCTCTAAGGCTTTGGGCAATGGCAGAGCTGATGAGAGCCATGAGCTCTTTTTCTTTAGAGATACGTACTTCCTGCTTTGTTGGGTGAACATTGACATCAGCCAAATAAGGATCAATTTGAATATCAATAACCGCAATAGGGAAGCGTCCCACCATAAGTTTAGAACCATAACCATCAAAAATAGCACGGTTAAGCAAAAAGTTTTTAATATAACGTCCGTTAATGAGAATCGTGATGTAGTTACGATTCGCACGAGTTAATTCAGGGAGGCTAACATAGCCAGAAACTTCAAAATCAAGGTCAGAATTTGAAATTTCTACCATTTTTTTAGCCGTTGTCAAACCATAAATCCCTGCAATGGCTTGACGGAGGTCTCCGGTACCTGATGTCTGTGTCAACTGACGACCGTCATTAAGCAAGGTGAAGGCTACTTCAGGATGAGCTAAACTCAATCGATTGACAACATCGACAATGTGAGCCAACTCAGCCTGTAAACTTTTCATATACTTGAGACGAGCTGGGGTGTTATAAAATAAGTTTTCAACGGTAATCTTTGTTCCCACTGGGGTTGAAATAGGATCCTGACTCTCAATTTCTCCACCTTTGGCAACCAGTTTAGTCCCGTAGGCTTCTCCATCCGCTGCGGTCACAATAGTTAGGTGACTGATAGAAGCTATAGAGGGGAGGGCCTCACCTCGAAAACCAAGGGTTCGAATACGAAAGAGGTCTCCTTGATTTTTGATTTTACTTGTTGCATGACGGCGCAAACTCATGGCTACATCAGCTTGAGCCATTCCTTCGCCATTGTCTGTGATTTGAATTTTTGAGAGGCCTGATTCTTCAACTTCAATGGTAATCTGGGTGCTACCTGCATCAATAGCATTTTCCACCAACTCTTTGACAACACTGGCTGGGCGCTCTACGACCTCACCAGCAGCAATCTGATTGGCTAGCACCTCAGGCAATTCGATGATTTTTGGCATAATTATTTTCCCTTCTAAAAAGTTGAGAGACTACTGTTTCTAACTGTTACTGATGCTTACTATACAACCATAACTCACACACAACTGTTAGCCAAGATAAGGCTGTGGCTATAACAATCATATCTCCATGACGAAGGTTGAACCAAATGAGCCCAGAAAAAATCAAGAGGTAGATGACTTGGAAAATCCATTGATAGGTTTTAGGAGAGCTTGTCGAATCCATAAACTGCTTCACGAAGAAATAAAGCAAGAGCAAGTTCAGTGTTAGTGACTTTTCAAAAGGTGTAAAAAAGCTCAAAATTAGACTACAGGCAAGAAAAATTCCTGCTAGCCACTTCATTATAGATTTCATGTGATTACCTCGTCAGTACGTTTTCATTAAGTATAGGGGTTTTCTAAAATATTTTCAACCACTTAGACACCATATAGGACCACATAGACAAGTGCTATTGCTGTGGGCTAGTAAATAGTGTTTAATAAAGGTGTGAAAGGGAGGAGGCATCCTCAATTACAAATAAGAAAGGAACGTTATGAAAATAAAAGTTCATATTGACTCAGCATTTCAAGAAGAAATGTTGCAGATTCAGGCTCCTAGTCGGACGCCTAAGATTCAGCAAGTCGTCGAGTTTGTCGAAAGTTTGGATAGTAACCAGCGACTCAAGGGAAAAAGAGATGGCGAAACTTACCTCATCGAACCTGATGCTATTTCCAGAATTTACATCGAAAATCGTCAAGTTCTAGCTGAAACTAGTCAAGGAGAGTATCACTTAGGCCTACGTCTCTATCAAGTTTTAGAAAAACTGCCATCACATTTTCTCAAAATCTCACAATCAGAGATTGTCAACCTCAAAGAAATTGAACGTTTCAACATCACCCCTAACGGCCTCGTTGAAATTCACCTTAAAAACAAGGAAACCACCTACTCATCACGCCGTTACCTAAAAGCAATAAAGGAGAAATTACAATGAAAAAGCAACTTTTTAAATCAGGCACAATTGGCATTCTTATTGGACTTACCGTATCCATGGTCATGTCTCTTATCTGGGCGCCAAACTACATACCTCTAAATCCTCACTCAGCCATTGGACAATGGATGACCTCTCATCAAATTCATGGATCTATTATCTTATCCTATTGCCTCATCACTTGGTTTGCTATCGGTATCCTCTTTGAAGTCGCTAGTTATATTTTCCGTAAGGCTGAATGGAGTTTGCTTCGTGCAACCCTCACTCACTATGCCTTGACTTGCCTCGGTTTCATTCCACTAGCTACCCTCAGCGGATGGTTTCCTCTACGTTTGACTTTCTACTTGGAACTCGTCATTGAATTCAGCCTTATCTATCTCATCGTTTGGGTCATCTCTTATTGGAAAATGAAAAAAGAAATTGAGGAACTGAATCAAGAATTGAAACATCTATAAAAGACAAGAAGCCTGTCAATTGACAAGCTTCTTTTATAGTTTCTGTTTTAAATCGGCTACAGCCATCATGACTTGCATAGGTGTCATATTGTAAATGTTTAAATCACGTAACTCTTGAAGAACTGGATTTTCAGTAAAATCATCAAAGAGAGAGATTTGCTCGTTGACATGTGTTTCAGTGACAGTCTTCTCTTGAGGCGATACCTTTTCCTGAGGTTGGATGGTAACTGTATCACCCTCTAGTTGTGTCAAGATGGTGTCAGCACGTTCCAGTAAATCTGCTGGTAAACCTGCAATCTTAGCCACATGAATACCATAAGATTTATCGGCTGGGCCATCGACAATCTTGTGAAGGAAAGTCACCTCACCATCCTTTTCAAGTGTCGCAACATGAACGTTGACAAGGTGTGTCAAAGTATTTGACAGGGCTGTCAACTCATGATAATGGGTAGCAAACATGGTTTTAGCTCCTACCTTGTCATGAATAAACTCAATAATAGACTGGGCCAGAGCCATACCATCATAAGTAGCTGTCCCACGTCCCAACTCATCAAAAATAATCAAGGAATTAGGTGTCGCCCGCTTAATTGCCTGATTAGCCTCCATCATCTCAACCATGAAAGTCGACTGGCCTGAAATCAAGTCATCTGCAGCACCAATACGTGTATAGATGGCGTCAAAAACTGGCAAATCAATACTATCTGCTGGCACATAAGAACCCATCTGAGCCATAACGACTGACAAAGCCAACTGACGCATATAGGTAGATTTACCACTCATATTTGGCCCTGTAATGAGCTGAACATTGGTCTGACTGTCAAAGGTAATCGTATTTGGAATGTATTCCTGAACGCCCATAACCTTCTCAACCACTGCATGACGGCCTTGATCAATAACAATACGATGCTCATCATTGAAAATAGGGCGGACATAATGATTGGTCTCTGCTACAACAGCTAGACTCTGAAGCACATCAACTGTAGCAATAGCCTTAGCCAAAGATTGCAAACGGTCAATATAGCGTTCAACCTGCTCACGGACACGCATGAAAATATCATACTCTAGCGTTGATGATTTTTCACGCGCCTCGAGCATTTCACCTTCAATTTTAGCCAACTCAGCCGTTCCAAAGCGCTCTGAATTTTTCAGGGTTGCCTTGCGGAAGAAATGGTCAGGAACCAAGCTAAGGTTAGAGTTGGTCACATGGAAGTAATAGCCATCTTTACGGTTATAATCAATTTTTAGTGTTGTAATACCAGATGCTTCACGTTCCTTGGCTTCGATATCCGCGATCCATGACGTTCCCTCGCTCATCACCTTGCGATACTTGTCCAAGGTTTCATCAAAACCAGAACGGATAATACCACCTTCTGTAATGGTTGCAGGAGCATCTGGATCAATAGCAGACCGAATCAAACTCTCTAATTCTGGCAGAGTATCTAAGTCTTGTAAAAGGGCTGACAAGGCATCGTCATTAAAAGACTCCAAAATCGCCTTAATGACCGGAACCTGAGCTAAGGTATGACCTAGTTGAATCAAATCTTTAGGATTAGCCTTTCCGAAGGAAACACGACTAGCTAGGCGCTCGATATCGTAAACCCCTTTAAGACTCTCGGTCAAGTCACTACGCTCAAAGAAATTATCCAAGAAAACTTGGATAATATTCTGACGCTTGGTGATAGTGGCTTGATTCACTAAAGGACGATCAATCCAAGTTCGCAAGAGACGCATTCCCATAGCTGTCTTGGTTTCATCCAAAAGCCAGAAAAGAGATCCGTGTTTCTTGCCCGTTCTAGCATTTTCCAGTAAATCCAAACTCGACTTGGTCGTATAGGACATCTGCAAGTAATCTTTAATCTCATAGTGATGAGCCTTTTGTAAATGACTAAGCTCACGCATCTGAGTACGGTGCACATACTGGAGAAGTTTACCAGCCACACTGCTTTCCAAATCTGTCAAGCTAGTGTCAATCAAGTGGACATCATCGTAAACCTCTATTTCCTTGGAGAGTAGAAGGTTGAGTTGCTTGACCAAAACTTGTTCGTCAACTTCAGGTAAATCATAACCAACCACTACTTCACGTGCTTTAAGGTTCTGAATCTCACTACAAACTGAACTGAAATCATCCAACTCTGTCGCAAAAAATTCACCCGTTGACACATCCATATAGGACAGTCCGAATCGACTTTCAACCTTGTCAATGGCTACTAAGAAATTGTTGGCATTATCAGGTTTAGAGCTGTCAACCACTGTCCCTGGCGTGATAACCTGAACTACCTCACGCTTAACCACACCAACAGCCTGTTTAGGGTCCTCCATCTGCTCAGCAATGGCTACCTTGTAGCCCATCTCAACCAAGACATCAATATAAGCTTGAGCTGAGTGATAAGGCACACCCGCCATAGGAATGGGATTATCTGCATTCTTATTACGACTAGTTAGGCTAATTTCCAAAATCTGGGCAGCCTTAACGGCATCATCGTAAAATAATTCGTAAAAATCCCCCATCCGAAACAGCAAAAAAGCATCTGGATAATTTTCCTTGATATCCAAATACTGCTGCATTCCTGGAGATATTTTTTCCTTAGCCATGTCTTAACTCCTCGTTAATTCTTTCTTCGATAGACTTGGTCACATATTGGATCAAGTCACTGGCATCTTGCATCTTTTGTCGGTAGTCCTGAACAATGGGTAAATTTTCCAACTCATGCTGAATCAAATCTGCCTGCTCACCTGCCTCCTCATAGGCACGCTGTTTCTCAATTTTTTGAAAAAGCACAGCTTCTTGTTGGTAAGCCTTCATCTGTCCAGCCAGATGACTGATTTGAGGGACCTGCCCGATAGCTTCCTCAGCCTCTTGAAAAGCAAGAACCGCCTCATGGTGTTTGAGGAGGTCGATTAACTCTTCTTTGGCTTTTTGGAGGTCCTGATGAGGAGTCTTCATCAGTGAAACTCGCTTTCCAATTTTTCAGCAACCATAGCGTCCTTACAGATGACTAAAAGGGTATCTGCGCCAGCAACAGTTCCTAAAATTTCAGGATTTCCATCACTGTCAATCAGATTCGCCAAAACATCAGCTTCACCCAACTCTGTGTGAAGGACCAGCATAAACTGGGCACGGGAAACGGATTTGACATAGTCCTTAACTGTAGGGTCTAAACTTGGAAGCACATGTTCAGACAGACTGTAGTAAAGTCTACCTTCCTCATCACGAAGCTTCAAGAGGCCAATCTCACGCAAATCACGTGATAAGGTAGCCTGTGTAACCGTGATACCTTCCGCCTCTAGACGTTGCTTAATTTCCTCTTGTGTCCCAATCTTCTCTCTTGAAATCATCTGTTTGATAACAGCTTGGCGATCTCTCTTCATTATCTTTCCTCTTTTTATGTATATTCCTTGCATATTATAACAGAATTTTTGTATTTTTTCATGGAATACTTCCTAAGAGATAGCTTCTTGTCCCTACCCTATTAACTGAAATAATGGTAAAATAGAAGTTAATGACAAGATTTGAAATGGAGTACCTATGAATACTAAAGAACTCATTGCAGCAGAGATTGCCAAAGTTGTTCCCGAATTGGAACAAGAAAACATTCAAAATCTGCTTGAAACCCCTAAAAACGCTGACATGGGGGACCTCGCCTTTCCTGCCTTCTCATTGGCAAAAGTCTTGCGCAAGGCTCCTCAAATGATTGCAGCAGACATCGCTGAAAAAATCGATGCCTCAAACTTTGAAAAAGTTGAAGCTGTTGGTCCTTACATCAACTTCTTCCTTGATAAATCAAAAATTTCAGCGGACGTTCTTGGACAAGTTATTGCTCAAGGTAACCACTACGCTGACCAAAATATCGGCCACGGACGTAACATTGCCTTTGATATGTCTAGTCCTAACATCGCTAAACCTTTCTCTATCGGTCACTTGCGTTCAACAGTTATCGCTGATGCCCTTGCCAACATCGTAGCTAAACAAGGTTACAAACCAGTCCGCATCAACCACTTGGGTGACTGGGGTAAACAGTTTGGTATGCTGATTGTTGCCTATAAGAAATGGGGTAGCGAGGAAGCTGTCAAAGCCAATCCTATCAATGAACTCCTTCAACTTTATGTGCGTATCAATGCCGAAGCTGAAGAAGACCCATCTGTAGACGAAGAAGCTCGTGAATGGTTCCGTAAATTGGAAGCTGGTGACGAGGAAGCAACTGCCCTCTGGCAATGGTTCCGTGACGAAAGCTTAGTAGAATTCAACCGTCTCTACGATGAACTCGGTGTTTCTTTTGATAGCTACAATGGTGAGGCCTTCTACAATGATAAGATGGATGAAGTCGTTGACATCTTGACAGAAAAAGGACTTCTCCAAGAATCTCAAGGTGCCCAGGTGGTTAACCTTGAAAAATACGGTATCGAACACCCAGCCCTCATTAAAAAATCAGATGGTGCAACACTCTACATCACACGTGACTTGGCTGCTGCCCTCTATCGTAAACGTACTTACGACTTTGCCAAAGCCATCTATGTGGTTGGTAATGAACAATCTGCCCACTTCAAACAGTTGAAAGCTGTCCTTAAAGAAATGGGCTACGACTGGTCTGACGACATGACTCACGTTGCCTTTGGTCTTGTAACTAAGAATGGTAAGAAATTGTCAACTCGTAAAGGTAATGTTATCTTGCTTGAGCCAACAATCGCTGAAGCTGTCAACCGTGCCCAAGCTCAAATCGAAGCTAAGAATCCAAACTTACCTAACAAGGAAACTGTTGCTCATGCTGTCGGTGTTGGAGCTATCAAGTTCTACGACCTTAAAACAGACCGTATGAATGGTTACGACTTCGACCTGGATGCTATGGTATCCTTCGAGGGAGAAACTGGACCTTACGTTCAATATGCACACGCTCGTATCCAATCTATCTTGCGCAAGGCTGACTTCACGCCATCTGCAGATGCTACATACAGCCTAAACGACGTTGAAAGCTGGGAAATCATCAAACTCATCCAAGACTTCCCACGCATCATCAACCGTGCTTCAGACAACTTTGAACCATCTATCGTTGCTAAATTTGCTATCAGCTTGGCCCAAGCCTTTAACAAATACTATGCGCACACACGTATCCTGGATGAAAGCCCAGAACGTGATAGCCGTTTGGCTCTTTGCTACGCAACAGCAACAGTCCTCAAGGAAGCCCTTCGCCTTCTCGGTGTCGAAGCTCCAGACGAGATGTAAGTCATATTCAAAACGCCTAAGGGTGTTTTTTTAGTGACCAAAAAAAGAACCCAACACATGGTGTTGAGCTCTTTTGGAGATTATGAAAAAGAAAAGTTCGTTGTTCTACAAATAGTATCAGCCAACGAGACTTACTGAACAAGGTTCAGTAAATGTTATTTAGGATGTTTTAAGTATAATATAGTTTTTTTAAAGCAATCTTAAAACGCCGTAAAAAAATCCCCTAAGGGATTTTCACAGCAATCCAAAGACCACTGACAAAGATACGATTGTACAGGCTTTCCAACCTCCTCTTCCTAATCCTCCAAAGGTGACCGCTTGTCCAATAGAATCTTTATATGACTATATTACCTTGTTTTGGAAGTGTTTTCAAGTGGTTTCTTAAAATATCCTAATAAAATCTTAAAAAGAAGAAAAAAGCCTAGATATCTAGACTTTCTTCGGGGAGATTTGTTATGAAAAAGTTTTTCACCAGCTCGCCAAAGCTAGTTGTTTTATTAGGATAGTTATAATATAAGCTAATAAACTTAAAAGTTGCTTAAAATATCATTCCCTTGCATCACTTTTTAAAATGATAAGTAAAATAAGTAACAATAAGGAACCATTAGGAATATCCATATCTAAAAAACAAGACGGTTCTTTAAGACTACCAATATCATTCATAATCCGGATGATATTATAAGCAACACTTACTATTAAGAGACTAAGTTCCGGTAAACAGTTAATTCGTCCTTTTAAGATGGCTAACTTCTCCTTCCTGACAGTTTTCTAGCGATGACCCTATTATAAGGCTGAAAAGAGAACAAAACTAGTGACATAAATGTCACCATCAAAAAAAGCAGGTCTGCCCTGCTTTTTGCTATTTTGTTTAGATTAGTCACCCAAACCGATGCGTTCGAAAATCTCATTAACACGTTTAGTATAGTAAGCTGGGTTAAAGATTTCGTCGATTTCTTCTTGAGTGAGGCGTGATGTTACTTCTGGATCTGATTCAAGAAGTGGTTTAAAGTCTACTTGGTTATCCCATGATTGGGCAGTCTTCGGTTGAACAAGGTCGTAAGCTTGCTCACGTGTCATGCCTTTTTCAATCAAAGTAAGCATCGCACGTTGGCTGAAGATCAAACCAAATGTAGAGTTCATGTTGCGAATCATGTTTTCTGGGAAGACTGTCAAGTTCTTAACGATGTTTCCAAAACGGTTGAGCATGTAGTCAATCAAGATAGTTGTATCTGGTGTGATGATACGCTCAGCTGATGAGTGAGAGATATCACGTTCATGCCAGAGTGACACATTTTCATAAGCTGTCACCATGTGACCACGGATGACACGTGCAAGACCTGTCATGTTTTCAGAACCGATAGGGTTACGTTTGTGAGGCATTGCTGAAGACCCTTTTTGTCCTTTGGCAAAGAACTCTTCCACTTCACGTTGTTCTGATTTTTGAAGACCACGGATTTCAGTTGCCATCCGTTCGATAGAAGTTGCAATGCTCGCAAGAACTGCAAAGTACTCAGCATGAAGGTCACGAGGAAGGACCTGTGTAGAAATTTCTTGAGCACGGATACCAAGCTTGTCGCAAACGTATTTTTCAACGAATGGTGGGATGTTAGCAAAGTTACCAACCGCACCAGAAATCTTACCAGCTTCCACACCAGCAGCCGCATGCTCGAAACGTTCGATGTTGCGCTTCATTTCGCTGTACCAAGTAGCCAATTTAAGACCAAAAGTTGTAGGCTCAGCATGCACACCGTGAGTACGACCCATCATGATGGTGAACTTGTGTTCTTTCGCCTTATCTGCCACGATTTTAGTAAAGTTTGCAAGGTCCTTGCGGATAATTTCATTGGCTTGCTTGTAGAGGTAACCATAGGCAGTATCGACCACGTCGGTAGAAGTCAAACCATAGTGAACCCACTTACGCTCTTCACCAAGCGTCTCAGAAACCGCACGTGTGAAGGCAACCACATCGTGACGAGTTTGTTGCTCAATTTCCAAAATACGATCGATGTCAAAGTCCGCTTTTTCGCGAATCAAAGCCACATCTTCCTTAGGGATTTCCCCCAACTCAGCCCATGCTTCGTCAGCCAAGATTTCCACCTCAAGCCAAGCACGGTATTTATTTTCTTCACTCCAAATGTTCGCCATTTCTGGGCGAGAGTAACGTTCGATCATAATTAAGATATTAAGGGCGTTAAACGGACACAGTCAAAATAGGAGTTTAGACGAAGAAGCGTCAGCTTCTAGGAAAAACTATCTTTTTGACCAAGTCCGTAGCCCGTATTCAGTTTTTGTGAATACGAGTGCCCTTGTTCCTTTCTTTTTTTATTTAATTTCTTTCTATTTTTACAGATACAAAGTATCCCGTAATAAATTTGATTAACACAGCTATCTTTGCTCTTTTCTAAATTTCTCTTTGCCTTAACAGTCGGTTTTTATTTTTATGATACTTTCGGGTGATTACTAACGACGCTCATTCGTTTATGCTTTGAAGCAATAGCTCGAATGTCTGCTAAAACCACTCTCATCAAGACTCGAAAACAATTTGGAATTAGCTCATCTTTATGGAATTCAATGTTCCGCTCAATTTATGAAATCGTTAAATCAGACACATAATTCACTTCCAATCATCCAATTTGTTAGATTAAGATGAGGAGAATAGCTAATCATTGTACTCTCCTTCAAATTAAATCAATGCTATTTTGCTCAATTAAATCAAGCATAGAATTAATTGATTCTTTTAAATCACCATCATTAAAAGTATTATTAGTATTCTCAGGATGATGAATTATATTCCGTATAAAAGTCGGAGTTGTATATCTTATTGATGTTAAAGTACCTGTACTTAAATTCTCTCTCTGATAATTTCTATTTTTCAGAAGCCCTTTATTCCTTAACCAATCATCAAATTGTGATACGCTACTGTTAATATTATCTTGTTGAATGGCGTATCTATTTAATTTCCCATACAATTTATTATGTTCAATGACAAAATATTTATTATCAAAGTATTGTATATCTTCCTTTGAAGCCCAACCTGACTCTATAATATCATAACAGAACCATTTCAATTCTTTATCCAAATTATATGAATTTTCACATAACAAACGTAAGAAAATATATCTATCTAATTTTTCATAGAAAAATCCTTCTATATCATCAAAATAATCCTCAGAACTTTCTAGCTTAGCTATCAACTTATTTTTTTCTGTGATATAAATAGGATCAGCTTCTATCTTTTTTGCAAGCCATTGATATATGTCACCATCCAGATATCCAAATTCATCTTGAATAGTTAAATCTGTCATATCATCAAGATTAATTGAACTAATGTAAGTCATTATTAGTTGAGTTATTTCGGGGAAAGTATGTACTCTACGCCAAATATCAATCTGATCTTCAAGTCGTTTTTTAGTTTCGTCTAATGAATAACCTAGATTATTTAACCTGAATTTTACGTTCTTTAAATTATCGAAAATAGCTAATGCCCCATTACAAAAATTATAGTTAGTAAACTTCTCCTCAAATCTATCATCCTCTGAAAATAGCCAAGAGTGAGCTTTATAATTATTATTTTTTCCCCAGTCCAACGTTAAATTATCAGCACATAATTCTATAATCGTTCCCACTAAAAATCAATTCCTTTCCCAAACTCAACCACATTGTCTGGTTCATCACTAAACAAAGTCACATGACCCATTTTGCGGTTGTGCTTCGCTTCTAGTTTACCATACATGTGGAGGTGGGCGCTTGGATTTTCTGTGACATAACGCTCAGCTGCTTCGACGTGTTGGCCGAGGACGTTGAGCATGACAGCAGGCGCATGGAGGTGGATTGCTGGAAGTGGTGCTCCGAGAACGCCCAAAATATGCGTGTCAAACTGTGAAAAGTCGCAAGCTTCGATTGAATAGTGACCAGAATTATGTGGGCGTGGTGCGATTTCATTGACGATGATGTCATCAGCTGTCGCAAACATTTCCACACAGAGGGTACCAGAGAGGGTAAGTTGCTCAGCAATTTTCACAGCCATAGCTTTAGCTTTCTCAGCTAGACTATCAGAAATGCGAGCAGGAACGATGGTTTTAGAAAGAATGTTGTTGCGATGGATATTTTCCTGAACTGGGAAAACCGTCACATCCTTGCCATTACCAGACACGATGACTGAAATTTCAAGGTCGAAGTTAACGAACTCTTCCAAGACACACTCAGCTGAGTTAGCAAGGGCATTTGCCTCTTCCAAATCGTCGGCTGACGTGATGACTTTTTGACCGTGGCCATCATAACCACCTGTCGCTGTCTTGAGGACGTATTTTTTAGAAAGGTCAATATCTTCCAAATCAAGGCTAGATGTCACGACCTTGTAAGGAGCAACTCTCACTTGAGCCTTGTTTGAGAGGAAGTCTTTCTCAAAAATCCGATTTTGAGAGATGCGGAGTAGGTCTGTCCCTTGTGGGAGCTGACCGTCTTTGATAACAGCGTCAAGGCCGTCAGCATCAACATTTTCAAATTCATAAGTGAGAACATCACAACGGTCTGCCAACTGACGAAGGGCATCTACGTCATCGTAAGGAGCCACGATAACCTCAGACACACGAGAAGATGGACAATCTGCTGTAGGATCAAGGGTGATGACCTTGTGGCCCATGTAAATAGCTGAGATAGCCATCATCTGACCAAGTTGGCCACCACCGATGATACCAATGGTTTTAGTTGAGCTCATTTGTAGACTCCTCTGCGATTTTTCCTTGTTCTTCAGCAAAGTTAGCAAGTGCATCCGCAATGGCCTTGTCTTCTACTGAGAGGAGACGAAGGGCAAAGAGAGCAGCATTGGTAGCTCCTGATTCACCGATAGCCATGGTTGCGACAGGAACCCCACCAGGCATCTGAACGATAGAATAGAGCGAATCCACGCCACTAAGAGCACGTGATTTGACTGGTACACCGATGACTGGAAGAGTTGTTTTGGCAGCAACCATCCCTGGCAAGTGAGCAGCGCCACCAGCACCTGCGATGATGACCTTGATGCCACGGCTACGTGCTTCTTCCGCATGTTTGAACATGAGGTCCGGTGTACGGTGTGCGGAAACAACTTTCTTTTCGTAAGCAACGCCAAAGTTGTCGAGGACTTCAGCAGCTTTTTGCATGGTTGCCCAGTCGGATTTTGAGCCCATGATAATGGAAATAATTGGTTTAGTCATAATTTTTCCTTTTCTTTTTTGATAATGATCTTAGGTGGTTGGGACGGAAGCAAACCTTCGGTTTCATTCCTAAACTTTGAGCCTAAAGTCTCAAAGTTTCCCCCGACCAGAACAGATGCTGTTCTGGTCTTTTCACCACGGCGACCATTATCTTAGTTTAGCTCGCTTTCGCTCGCCTTTTACGACCTAGGGTCGCTGATTATTTGTTAGCCTTGCTACCGATATCGTTTCGGTAGAAGAGGCCTTCTGTGTTTTGTTTGTTGAGTTCGTTGTAGATGATGTTTTGGCCGTCTTTAACGGTGTCTGCTGTTGTGACTAGCATGTAGACACGTCCGCCGTTTGAGAGGAGGTCTTGGCCATTTTCAGCGAATTTAGCACCTGCATAATAAGTGATGATGTCACCCTCTGTCTTGGCTGGAAGCTTGACACCCTTCTCATAAGCGAGTGGGTAGCCGTTTGATGCTACAACCACACCCAGTGTCACACCCTTGTCCGTCCAAGTAATGGCTGGCTCTTTGCCATCCAAAATATCAGTGATATTTTGCACAAAGTCAGATGTCAAACGAGGCAAGATGATTTGCGTCTCAGGATCGCCAAAACGAGAGTTGAACTCGATGACTTTAGGGCCGTCAGCTGTCAAGATAAGACCAGCGTAAAGGACACCAGTGTATGGACGACCTTCTTTAATCATACCTTCGAGAACTGGCTTGACAATAGTGTCAACCGCTGTGTCAACCACGCTCTGTGGCAAGTGAGGAACCGGCGCATAGGCACCCATCCCACCAGTGTTAGGGCCCTTGTCCCCATCATAGGCACGTTTGTGGTCCTGAGCCGTTGGCATAATGTAGAACTTGTCCCCATTGACAAAGGCAAAGAGAGAGAACTCTTCCCCGTCGAGGAATTCCTCGATGACCACACGCGCACCTGAATCACCGAATTTATTGTCCAAAAGCATCTCGTGAGCAGCTTCTACTGCTTGCTCGACCGTTTCAGCAACGACGACACCTTTCCCTAGGGCCAAGCCGTCTGCCTTGACGACGATTGGAGCGCCTTTTTCCTCGATGTAGGCCTTGGCTTCCTCGAAATCTGAAAATGTGCCATAGGCTGCTGTCGGAACATCGTATTTGACCATGATTTCCTTAGCGAAATCCTTAGACCACTCTAGCTCAGCCGCAGCCTTGGTCGGACCAAAGGCTTTGAGTCCTGCCGCATTGAAATCATCCACGATACCAGCCGCAAGGGCATCATCTGGACCGATAAAGGTCCAAGTAATATCGTTCGCCTTTGCAAAGTCAATCAGCTTAGAATGTTCGGAAATTCCGATATTGATCAAATCAAGACCGTCCAATGTCATCCCGTCATTACCAGGAGCCACGAAAACCTGTTCAACGTCCTTAGACTCCAATAATTTCTTGGCAATCGCATGTTCACGACCACCAGAACCAACAACCAAAAGTTTCATTTGAAAGATACCTCAATATCAAATAAGACTAGGGGCAAATGCCCGTTAACGACAATCATTCGGAAAAATTAGCAATTTTCACGAATTATACATAACCATTATAACATATTTGTTCGGAGATATGGGGGTGTAGCCAAATTTGGACATAAAAAATGCGGCCACTTGGACAGACCCTTGGGAGATTATGAAAATGAAAAAAGTTATTTAGGATTGATGATAGTGTAGCCTGAGCAGCTTAAGGGAGGCTTAAACGCAAAAATATCTTCATTTTCCTGAAAAACTGCGAATAGGTAGGTGGAGGTTAAAATGAAGAAAAAAATCGTTAAATGTCTTTTATCACTAACCGGCTTAGCTACGGTGCTAATTTCTTGGGGTGCTCCCACACAGGCGGCTGTCCTCGGAGATGACTATCCTTCCTCTTGGAAATATGGGGGCTTCGGCGTGGACCCTTGGACTATGTACTGGCGTCAGTGTACGTCCTTTGCGGCCTATCGCCTCAGTAATACCAACGGATTCACCTTGCCTGTAGGTTATGGGAATGCTATCACTTGGGGACCAATTGCACGAGCGAATGGACATCGTGTAGACATGAATCCTGCTGTTGGAAGTATCGCTTGGTTTTCAGACGGTGTCAACGGAGCTGGATACATGGGACATGTGGCTTGGGTAGCCGAGGTGAATGGCGATCAGGTGACTATTGAAGAATACAACTATAATGCTGGGCAAGGGCCTGAGAAATACCATAAACGCAGTTTCCATAAGAGTCAAGTGTCTGGTTATATCCACTTTAAAGACCTCGAAGCAGGAGCTCAAACTAGTAATCCAACCAACTCTTCTATCAAAGTTGGCGATACTGTCCGATTTACAGGTACTTTCCGTGTCACATCAATCGTAGGAAGTAATATCACCAGCCAAGATTTAGCTGGAGGTACCCCTACCAAACACAATATTGTAGATCCTGGACCCGTTCTTGAAGTTGATGGACGAGGCAATCCAACTTCAGACCAGTACCTCAATCCTGGTGAAACTTTTACCATTCCAGGTAACTTCAAAGTGCTTGCCATTGATCCACCAAGTGATGGCGTTCTCGTCCAAATCGGAAATCGCAAGACTTGGGTAACCCAATCTGTACTTGAAAAGGTTTAAATCTATTGAACAATCGTGAGAACGGTTGTTTTTTTGATACTCTGAAATAAAAAAGCCCAGCGGAAGACAGTCTGACACTCAGCACTCTAAAAATAATTTGAGTTCACGCATCTTACAAGCACGTTAAAAGACGGTTCAAATGAGCCGTCTTTTTTATGTATTCAACTATCGTTCACTAAAGGATATTTGAAAATTATACATTGTACAATTAGGATTTTTACAAACTTTTATGACTTTACCACGTGCAGCATCTTCTGCATAAAACCATAAAACTTCGTTACATTTTGTGCATCTTTCAGTCATATTTGTCCTCCTACAGTTTATTACCACAGTTACAACACCGTTCTGGTTGGTCGCTTGTTTTTTGCCCGCAAGTTGGACACTCAATAGTTGCTGTAAGAATTTTTTTAACTTGTTTAATCATAATGATTACCATCCAGATTTCTTTTGACAAGTTCCATAATTGCAGTTATGGTAAGAAAGATTGTGGTAAATAGCTTCTTTACACCAATCACATTTATTACCGTTTAAAGCACGTTCACAAGCACAGTACCAATCATTAACATTTCCCATTACGATTCCTCCTCGTTTTATATTTAAAGTCCAAATTGTTTCGCCCATTCTTCCAAAGTTAGCCCACTCTGTGTTGATAAATCTAAAAGAGCCATTTCTATATTCGCACGTCCCCCTTCGACTTCCGTTTTCCATCGTAAAGCTTCCTCTAGGTTTGGTATAACCACTTCTAATCTTTTTACAAATCTTTCGGTATCTTCTTTTTCTCGAAAAAGTTGCTTGTATTCATCACGATTTGCGGAACCTAGCTTTCCTCCAATTTCATTGAGGTCAGCTAAAAGTTCATAACGGATATTTTGAGCTGCTTCTAGCACTCTTCTAGCTAGTGCTAATTTTTCGTTGTATTCCCTTGTAGCAGACGCATTTGCTTGTATTTTAAACCAAAAAAATCCACCTACAATTGCAATTACCAATATCAAAAATGCCATATTTTCTCCTTAACAAAACCCCTAAGTATTTGTAGCACATTAAAAATCGTATTTATCTTAATACGAAAAACCTCCTTTTTTATTTTTACTCAAAAATCCCTGCTACAATAGGGATGAGTTTGTTTTAGCGAACGGTCGTCAACTAAAACAATGAAAAATCAAAAAATGCCAACCTGACAGAGCTTATAAACCTTGTCAAATCAGCATTTTAAATATTTTTATTGGCAACTTTGATTGTTTTAACAAACGACCGTTTACTAAAACTGTTGATAGGTTAAATTTACTATTTTTCTAAGGGTTTGTCAATCAATTATAGGTGATTTTTTCTATTTATTTGAATACCATTTCGCTTTAGTACATTATAAATAGTTGCGGTAGAAATATTCAGCTGATTCGCAATCTTGCGCACAGATAACTCTTTTTGTAAGTATTGCTTTATTATTTGTTTTTCCTTAGACTGTTCCAGCCCTTTATTGCCAAGCTTCACACCTTTTTCTTTGGCTTTACGGAGACCGTCTTTAGTGCGTTCAGAAATAGCTTGAAGCTCCCATTCTGCCACATAACCCAGCATTAAGCAAAAGAATTTCCCAGTTAAAGAATCTGTTTCAATATTTTCATGAATTGATTGAAGATGAACACCGTATTTGGTTAAATCTTCAATAATAGCAGAGAGGTGAAGCATCTTTCTAGTAAGTCTATCCAATTTATATACGACAAAATTTGTTTTAACACCTTGTTTAGCATAGTTCTTAGCTAATTTTAACGCTTTATCAAGTTTCGGTCTATCTTGATTTCCACCTGAGTCTTTTTCGATATAGAGTTTATCACAAAAGCTGAGTGCCTCTTTTTGAACAGACAGCCCCAATTCTTGCCGATTATCTGTTGAGCTAACTCTTGCATAGCCGATAGTAATAGAATCTTTATTTTGACATTGTTCAATATTTTTCTTCACATTTTTCCTCCTTACTTTACTATTGTAGCAGGGTAGATATATTTTAGAGAAAAATTAACGAAATGAAAAAGACCCACGAGGATGGGGCTTGGGGGTACAATGTGGTAGAATTGCCATTTTAGTCAGTTCCTTTGCTCTGTAATGTGCGAGAGACAGTCAACAAAAAACGTATTCATTTGTTGTTGCACCATTATTAACCAGGTCAAATACTTCAAATTGTTCTTCCCATTGCTTTATATAATAACTAAAAGTGCTTGCTCTTTCAAAGAATAAAAATCCTCCTGTTAATGTTGACCCAGAGAAATATTTTACTATAGATTACACCTCGATAAATAGTAAAATAAGAAACCTTTTGAAAAATCTTCTGCTTCTTTGTATAATAATACTGTAAATAATAATTATTCTATTTCAGGATTCTTGTTTGACTATTTTCCAATTTCGCCACAATTTATTTCACAATAATTTATGGAGGAATCAAATATGGCATCAAAAAACAAGAAAATTTTTCCCTATGTTTATACTGGTCTTAGTATAATTTGTTTACCTTTTGATTTAGTTAACTCTCCAAATGTTATTCATGATGGTATAAATAAGTTAGAAGCGTATAGAATAGTAAACTTTCCCAAAGAAGTCAAAGAATTTGGAGATACTCTTGCAGGAAATCCAGATAAAGCGATTGAAGAACTTAAAGGTATTACACAAGATAACAATGATTTAAGTAACAATATTTTAAAAGATTTATCCGAGACAAAGTTTGAGATTGAAAATATAAAAACAACACAAACTAACCAAAATCAATACTCATCACCTAAAGAGCCAAATCCTCAAGACATTGTTAATGTTACCGTTATTAATGTTTGCACGGGAGAAAAGCAACAAGTTAAAATGACTTATGCAGAATACCTTAGTTACATTCAACATTAAGCAGCATATTTCTTAGAGAAAAAATAGGTAGTATAACAAAAGCGAAAAATAAAAAGCACCACTCAGAATGGTGCTAAATAGAAAAGAACCTAAACAATAGAATAACAAAATATTTACATGAAACTGTAAGTCCCTATCTCATCCCATTGAGCTATACTTGCAGTTTTTTGTTGTCTTCTACTGAATAACCTTTATATTATACACCAAAAGTTCTATTCTGTCAATAATTTTCTGAATTTTCTTTATTTTAACAGATTTTTTACCTCCCCTAACTCCTTCAAACTCTCCAGCTCGTCAATCGCCTCCACATCATATAAGCTGACCTGCACAGGCGTTTCCGACAATTCCTTTCGAAAATGTTGACCCAATTTTACCAAAAATTCTGGGTTGTATCCAATCTCCAATAATTCCAACAAAGTTTTCGCCGCTTGGGTTAGGTGGAAGGCGTGGTAGTTAAAAACGTAGTCTTCGGCTTTAGTGGTAAAAACCAGCACTCTCTCATCGGTTTGAAATCCCGCCAGTTCGCCTTGCTCCACTAAAATCTCGTGCCGTCCACCACCCAAAAGCAAACCTGCCTCCAGCAGTTTCGAAATCTCCACCGCCTTGACCTCAAAAGTTTCATACAGCTCAAAGAAATCTTCGTGCGAAATCAGCTGGTGGTCTTCGACATACTCACCCGATAGTTCATCAAAGGAATTGTCATAAAAAGTCAACGGTGCTATTTTTCGAAAAAGTGTGATATCTTCTTGGCTCAATAAATTAAGGGCTTGAACCGTTCGAGGGTTGGGGTTACTGGTGTTTGTGACGAGGTCTTCAAACAGAAAATTCGAAACTGCTTGCTCTTTTTGAAATTCCAGAGAATGGTAGCTGACCTGATTATCTTTAGCATTGGCAAGGGCGTAATAGAGACATTCCGCCAAAAAGAGATAAGGTCGAGTTTGGTAATGCTGTTCGAAAGAGTGTTTCAGACCACTGTAAATATCTTTGGGAAAGTTAGCAGAAGTTTTCAAAAGCTGGTAAATTTCTTCAATCGTGTCGTGGAGTTCAAACTTGCTTTCACGGTAGTTTTCGTTTTTCAAGCGTTTTTCTACCGTAAACAAGTAACTTGCAACATCTCCCCTTATCTCATCGTCTTTAATGAAATAATATAGAGTTCGCCCTTGATTTGCTCCGCTGTAAAGCTTGTTAAAGCTGGTATCGGCAATGTTTCCCAACGCATCCTCATACAGTGTCTTAGTGATACCTACGGCAACCTTTTTCGGCACAGCCCAGTTCTCGTACTTGGAATGGTTGAAGATAATAGAGAGTAGTTTTGAAAATGTGAACATAGGCAAACCTAGCAAATGGCATTACTTTGGCATTGAAATGGAACAAAATAGCCTTTCCGTGGAGATATAATAGAGCCATCAGTTAGCTAACAACATTATATCACACCAGAGCTCGGGCGTGATAGAGAAAGGAGGACTTGCTTATAGGCGAATAACTGTGACATATTTCATCAAAGAATAAAGGAGAAATCTCATGAATCATATCCAAAAATCAACCCCAAAAGCAGAACTTTCTCAACTTGTTAATCCCTATCAGTTAAAAGTCGCCAAAACTCTAAGCGAAGCGATGGCAGATAATCAAGCCTTAGAGCTTCTAGCTAACGATATTTTATATAAAGTGGGCAATTTGGCACTTACTCAGTCTGAAATACTTAAAAATACTCCTGAAGCTAAAGAGTATACAGATTATATTCTTAAAGCATTCACTTATTATGCTACTGAAAAGATGAAATGAGGTAGCTTTATGATGGATTACTTTATAGCTTTTATAATTATCGTTGTTGCTATATTTCTTTGGGATTGGTTCGAAGAAACAAAACAAGAAGACAAAAAACACTATAGTGAAGAAGAAATTGCCCTGGCAGAATTTCTGGAAAAACGGAAAGAAATCAATGAACTTTTCTTAGTTGCTAAAGCAGAAATGCGAAAAATTTCAAGAAAATAAAAGGACTGTTTAGACTAGACAAATGGTCAAAATATGTTGAAATATACTACTGTTTCATTGCTTAAATTTCATTCCAATCGCTCTTAAAACTGAAGGCAGTTAAATTTAACTTTTCACCAACTTTCTTGTATAAATGGAGGCAGAAAGGAGACCAGCCATGAAAAAACTAATGGCATATATTCTTGGATTTGTTGCTTGTGCTTGGCTTATTAACTGGGCGGTTAAACTAATTCTGGAAATTTGGTGGTTCTTGGTTTTGATGACGGCAGTTGTTTTCATCGGCTGGCTTACCTTTCGGATTATTAAAACTAAAGATTGGAGGTAGAGATGAAAAGAAAATTTGAAACACTATCTTGGAGTGAACTCAACTGGATGCGCCCGTTTAAAATAGATGATGTGAAATCTATGCTGGGTCAACTGGTGGGATTGACTCGGCGCAAAGCGGTTATTTTTGAAATTCGACTGTCTAAGAATCGTGTACACTATCTGCTAGGAACAGAAGAACAGGATAAGCGACATATCAGCCAACTAATTCAATCGCACCGAGCTATTCAGTTTTCAAGAGCTCCAAAACGCGAAAAACTTTCGGTTGCACGGTTAGTGAACATCAAAGAATCTCACTATGCTTTAAAAACGGACTCTGTAGAAAACATGATACGTTCAAGCCTTGCAATTTCAAAAATACTTCAGCCAGATGAAACAGTAGTTGTTCAGTTGGTCATTGGTGCAGGCTCACCACCTCGGCCGCAGCCAAAAGATTTGCCGAATTTATCCGTTAAATGGTATCAAGTGATTACAAATAATATTCCTGAGCTTTCCGAAAATTCCAAAAAGCTGATGAAACAAAAATTAAACCAATCTACTTTTAAGTGTGAAATTCGTCTTGGTGTCCAATCTCGCAGTATTTTACGAACAAAAGAATTTTTTGATAGCTTGTTAAGTAGTTTTCGCATGATGGAATCAAATGCAACCATTGAATTAAAACCATTAGCTATCCAAAAACTAAATCAAGCACAACCTTCTTGGGCTTATCCCTATAGCTTGGGAATTTCAGACCTTGCTTGTTTTCTACTTCTACCAATTGGTGAAGAAAATATTGCAGGCGTGCCAAATGTTCACCCTAAATTAGTGACTCCGCCTTTGGGCTACAATATTAATCGGAAGATTCAGCGAAGTTTGGCGCAAACGGTTGAAAGTCAATCAAGACCAATTCAAATTTCAGTACAAGCTGGCAAAAAGCACACCGTTTTTCTCGGTTCAACAGGTTGCGGTAAGACTACCACTATGAGTCATTTGATTTTATCAGATATAAAATCTAAACATCATAGTGTAGTTGTGGTGGATGCCAAAGGTCAACTTACTCATGAATTATTAGAACGCACGTCAACTGAACACGATGAAGATATAGTAGTCATCTCACCAACTACCAAACGAGTTGTTGGTATAAACCCTTTTGAGCTAACTAATCACGGTATTGAACCAGAAGTTATTGCAGATTATCTTTTAGAGCTATTTAAAGGACTTTATCCTGAACATTTTGGAATTTACTCACTAGATATTCTATCACACAGTTTTTTAACCTTGGCGCGCATTCCAAATACTTCTTTAGTGATGTTACCGAGCTTACTCACTAATCAATCCTTTCGAAATAAACTATTAAGAGAGTTAAAAGACCCAATTGGACTGGAGAGTTTCTGGAACTGGTTTGAGCTACTCAGTGAAGCCCAACGTCACCAGATATTAAACCCCATTTTGAATAAATTCCGACAGTTTTTGCTTCGTCCGCAACTTCGGGCAATGTTGGGACAAACTAATCCAAATTTCAGTCTTGCAGAAATCTTCAAAAGCCGAAAAATCGTATTGATTCCACTAAATAAATCGGTAATCGGTTCAGAATCTGCGAAACTCATTGGTAGCCTCATCACTTCAATGCTCTGGATGCTAATTTTACGCCAGTCTTCGGTTGAGCCAAGCAAACGCCAATCGGTCTTTATCTATATCGATGAGACACCGAGTTTCCTAGGAATTCCTAATTCTAACTTAGACGAAGTACTTTCACAATCTCGCCAGTTTAATGTTGGCTGGAATATCGGCTTCCAACACCTCGCCCAGATGACACCCCAGTTAAAAGCCGGAATTGAATCTAATGTTGCGAATAAAATTGTTTTTGGCTTAAATCTTGATGAAGCTCGCGAAATGGCAAAATATACTCTGGAGATTGATAAAGAAGATTTTTACAGCTTACCACCATTTTGGGCATATATTCGTACTGAAATTTCACAAAATACTTATCAATGGATTATTGGTAAAGCCTACCCACCTAAACCAAAAATTAGAGATAGTCGCACGCCATTTTTGAATAGCTTGAGCCGATACGGACAAGATATTTCAGAAATTGAATGCCAATTCGAAAACTACATTTTTGAAAAATTTTCTTCGAAAAATGAAAATTCTAACCCAAAATTAACAGATTTAGGGCGCAGAAAGCGTTCCAATCGCTCTTCGAATCGTGTTGATGAAGAAAATTCGTCCGCCTCTGATAAATAAAGGTTTTCAGAATTTTTACTCACACGACTTACTTCGTAACTAAGCACATTTTACAGGAACACACCCTTTAAATTTTAATGGAGAACAAAACAGATGAAATGGAATTACAAAATAGATAACAACACGCAAATTCTTTACTTTTTGAGTCAAGCAAGATTTGCGACCACTAACCAATTAGCCAGACTCTTTTTCGCGGATAGCGCTCGATTTGAGACTGCTATTCGCCGCACTAATTTTGCACTGCAAAGCCTGAAGAAAGCTGGATTGATTTTACACTTGAAACGGCGAGTTGGTGGCGCACGCCGTGGCTCTGCTTCTTATGTTTGGCAAATTACTTTTAAGGGGTTAAAGCTCCTTAAAAACCAAGATGACAGTATTATCTTGCGTTATAAAAATAAATACGAGCCAACCCAGCACCACGTTGAACACACTTTGGCGATTACAGAAATTTTTGTTGAGACACTGGAGACCGTTCGAGATTCAGAAAAACTGTCGCTTGAAACTTTTTCCTTTGAGCCAAACTCTTGGCGCAGCTACCAAAAACTTTCTGGTGTTGGAATGACCCTAAAACCAGATGCTTATTTAGAGCTGGTTAATCACGATTACGAAGACCATTATTTTCTGGAAATAGACCGAAGCACGGAAAGTCTTGCGCGTATTGTAAACACTTGTAAGAAATATATTGAATATTATCGGTCAGGTATTGAACAACGCCAAAAGGAAGTTTTTCCCTATGTTTTGTGGGTTGTGCCGGATGACAAGCGAAAGCTGGCAATTTCGGAAGTGATTCAAAAAGAACTCTACAATTTTTGGGAATTATTCACTGTGATTACTTTGGACGAATATTCAGATTATATCAAAGGAGGTATTTCGAATGAATCAGAAGAATCAAGATAGAGACTCAAAACATGCTTCACGCACCGCCGATGAAATTTGTCGAATTGGTCGAACGACTTACTTAATCCGTCACCGTTTTACTGGAAATCGCAATCTTGAAAATGTCCTAGAAAGGTTGATTTTAAGCGATAAATCACTACTTTAACAGTAGTAAAAATGGTATAATAGAAGTATAAGGTGTGTGAACTCCAAAAGGAGAAAAACACATGAACAGAACTTTGACAATTTCAGATTATAGACAGGTAGATACTTCAAAACTTTCAGATATTACGGTGGTTTATTGTCGCTTAAGTCAAGACGATGGTCTGGACGGAGATAGTAACTCAATTACCAATCAGAAGAAAATCCTGCTTGATGTGGTTACAAGAGAAAATCTCTCCAATCCTATTTTGTTTGTTGATGATGGCTTTAGTGGCACAAATTTTGACCGTCCAGCTATTTCGGAAGCACTTAGACTAGTGGAAAATCGACAAGTTTCAAACTTTATCGTTAAGGATTTGAGCCGTTTAGGACGTTCTTATATCAAGGTTGGTCAACTAACGGAAATTACTTTCCCTAGCTTTGATGTCCGCTTTATCGCTCTTAATGATGGTATAGATTCTAGTAAGCCTAATGAAACTAATTCTATTTTCTTACCAATTAAGAGTTTAATGGACGAAATGTATGCGGCGGATACCAGCAAGAAGATTCGGGCAGTGGTGCAATCTAAAGCGAGAGCTGGCGAGCGTGTTACAGTAAATCCACCTTATGGCTACCTCAAAACCCCAAACAACCCTAAAAATTGGATTGTTGACCCAGTTGCCAGTGAGGTTGTGAAGCGGATTTTCCAGGAAGCAAAAAGTGGAAAAAGTCTTTCAGAGATTTCAAAAGGTTTAAAAAATGACAAAATTTTTAAACCAGACCGTCACCGAATAGAAATTGGTTTGAAACCTATTTCCTCCAGTCCAAATGTGGAAACTCTACCGTATTTTTGGACACGAGAAACCTTAAGCGCTATCTTAGGGCGTGAAGAGTATCTTGGGCATACGGTCAATCTTCGAACACGGACAAAATCTTATAAAGACAAACGTAAAGTAGATAACCCAAAAGAAGATTGGCTGATTTTCAAAAATACTCATGAAGCAATTATCGACCAAGAAACTTTTGATATTGTTCGAAAAATGCGAAATCATAAGCGGTCTAATCAACGGTATAAAAATCGGGCTGGTCACGAAAACTTGTTTGCGGGAATAGTCTTTTGTGGAACTTGTGGGCGAAAGCATTATTTTTGTCCACAAGAGAAAAATGGACTCAACCACGACCATTACAAGTGTTCTGGCTACCGTAAGCCGATTGATGGTTGTGAAAATCCCCACTATATTCAAAAATCTGCCTTGATTGAGATTGTGAGCGGTAAGCTCCGCCAAACTATTCAGGAAATCCACTTCGACCAAGAAGCCTTTTTGAAAAAGTTAGAACAGCAAAGCCAAGCTCAATTCAGCAAAAATAATAAACGCCAGCGCCAGCAACTCCAAAAGGATGAACACCGCTCTAAAGAGATTGACAGCATCATTCAGAAGCTTTATGAAGATAATCTACTTGGAAAAATTTCAGATGAACGCTTTGTGAAGCTAAGTCAGAGCTATGAAGAAGAACAGAAACAGCTTCAAACTTCCATTTCTGATTTAACTGAAAAACTCGCCAAACAACAAGAAGATAGCTTGAATATCTCCAAGTTTATGGCGAGAATTTCAAAATATACAGAGCTTCCAAAATTAACCGTTGAAATAGTGAATGAACTGATTGACAAGATTGTTATTCAGAAACCAACTGGCACAAAACGCAATCGAATTATTCAGGTTGACATTTACTACAATTTCATCGGAAAATTAAATAATGAAAAAAGCGAGCCAAACAACTAGGCTCGCTAATATTAACCCATTTAACTAAACTGCTATATGTCAGGTCAGTTGATGCTGAGCTCTTAGGAGAAAATTATTAGAGATGATATCAGTTATTAAATGTTGGCTTCATTTTTTTATATCGTTTATCTGCTATTAAAAGTTCATCATTAAAATCATCAAAAGAAAATTGTAATTTCGAACTATCATCAAAAATTATTTGTTTATTTTCTAAATCTATCTCATAACCAAAGAATTTATCTTGATTATAAGTAAGACCATATATTTTTCCATTTTTTATTTTCACTATGGGCTCAGAGTATGTTAATTCGTCCTTCCCACGAATATCTTTCTCAACTCTCTGATATTTTCCTTTAATCTTCTTATAGAATTCCACAGTTTTATCTTCTTTGTATAAAAGTTCAACAAAAAATGTTGTAATACCTTCTATGTTAGAATAAATAATGATGAATATAACAAATAAGGAATATGATTTAGTAATACCTAAAACAATTATGGATGGGAGAGCGAAAAGGCTTACAAGAAATTTTCCTATAACAGACTGTGGACTCAATATTGCTAATAAAATGAACAATACCAGAACTAATATATTAACCAATACCCTTATCCTAACAAAGCGCTTTTGATAAATAATTTTATTGCTATTTTTAATATTATACCTAGTAATTTTCCATATGTCTTCGCTTAAATAAAAGTTTACTATTACAACTAAAGCTGTAACTAACCCCCACATACTCGTATTTAATACGCCGAATAGTAAAACAATACCAAAAGCTATGATTCCAAAAAACATAACCCATACAGTATCTATATAGATGTCTAGAAATAATAAGATAAAAAAGTGAATATAACTGGCACCTGCATAACTAATTATTAAAGAGGTTATCAATAAAGAAAAAATATTATTATAGCTTATGGGAAAATAAAAGGATAAAAGTCCTATTGTGAGTAGCAAAAATGCAAACTTATAAAATGAATATAGAAACATCCCAACTACATTCATTCCCCTCTTTATCCAGCCATTCTCTACTCTAGGTTTACGATTTTTTATTATAAAAATAATGTCATTAATATGCCACGTAATTATTCTGTTACTTAATAATTTAAAGAATGATATCCTGTATAAAATTGCTAGACAGATATAAATAATCAGAAGACGCTTACTTTCATTAAAGTTAGTCACTCCTACAAACCATTGCTTCCACTGTGAAATGATAATAACAATATACAGTAAGTCTATAATTAAGCCTATATAATATGGTCTTATTCTTTTCATTATTACTCCTATGTAATTCAAGATAGTAATACCCCAGAAAATTGATTCTGGGGTATCTATTACTTCTTTAATTTTCTTAATGACGGAAATGTCTCACGCCTGTAAAGATCATTGTCAAACCATGTTTATCAGCTGCTTCGATTGACTCTTGGTCACGTACTGATCCACCCGGTTGGATGATTGCTTTAATACCTGCTTTAGCGATTTCTTCCACGTTATCTGCAAATGGGAAGAAGGCATCTGAAGCAAGAACAGCGCCGTCAAGACGGTCTTTAGCTTGATCAATGGCGATACGGACTGAAGCCACACGGTTGGTTTGACCAGGGCCAACACCAAGTGTCATGTGGTCGTTAGTCACGATGATACCGTTTGATTTAACGTACTTGATAGCCTTCCAAGCAAACTCAAGAGCTGTTGCTTCTGTCTCAGTTGGTTGGCGTTTGGTAACCACTTGCCAGTCAGATGGACTTTCTTTCACCACGTCTTGGTTTTGAACGAGAAGTCCACCCACAACACCAGTGTATTCTGCTTCTGCTTCGCTGGCATCTTGAGCATCGAATGGCAATTCAAGGATACGCAAGTTTTTCTTCTTAGTTGTCAAGATTTCAAGTGCTTCATCAGAATAGCTTGGTGCAATGATGATTTCAAGGAAGACACCATGCATTTTCTTAGCTGTCGCAGCATCAACTTCACGGTTGAGGACTACAATACCACCGAAGATTGATACTGGGTCAGCTTCATAAGCGTAGTCCCAAGCTGTTTCGATGTCGACAGCTTGACCGATACCACATGGGTTCATATGTTTGAGAGCCACGACTGTTGGACGGTCTTTGAAATCACGGATGATACGGATAGCAGCATCAGCATCACGGATATTATTGAATGACAATTCTTTACCGTTAAGCTGTTTAGCTGAAGCAATTGAGTAAGCCGTTGGCAAACCTTTTTGGTAGAAGTCTGCGTCTTGTTGAGGGTTTTCACCGTAACGCATGGGTTGCTTAAGGTCATAAGTCAAAGTGAGTTTTTCAGGTTTTGTTTCACCCACTTGAGCTGTGAAGTATTCCGCAATCAAAGCGTCGTATGAAGCTGTGTGACGGAATACTTTTGCTGCCAAACGTTGGCGAGTTTCGTAACTTGTTTCACCGTTTGCTGCCAATTCGTCAAGAACAACAGCATAGTCAGCAGGGTCTACCACAACTGTTACGCTAGCGTGGTTTTTAGCTGCTGAACGAAGCATTGATGGACCACCGATATCGATGTTTTCAACTGCGTCAGCGTAAGTCACGTCTGGTTTGAGAATGGTTTCCTTGAATGGATAAAGGTTTACCACAACAAGGTCAATCAATTCGATATTATTGTCCTTAGCCGCTTGAAGGTGGCTATCGAGGTCACGACGAGCGAGGAGACCACCGTGGATATTTGGGTGAAGGGTCTTCACACGACCGTCCATCATTTCTGGAAAACCAGTCACATCATCAATAGCGATAGTGTCTACCCCCGCATTGTCAAGGACAACTTTGGTACCACCTGTTGAGATGATGTCCCAACCGAGTTTTTTGAGTTCTTGGGCAAATTCAACAATGCCCGCTTTGTCTGAGACTGAAATAAGTGCTCGTTTAGTCATTTTCTTTCTTTTCCTTTTTTAAAAAAGTTCTTTATCTGCTACAGTCGAAAATTTTCTTTCAGCTCTATGGCTTTCTTATTTTCGTGCAACTCCCAAACTATCCAACACTTCTGGATAGAGCTTGTACTCTGTTTCATGGATGCGAGTTTCGAAAGTATCAAGGGTATCACCTTCAAGGCGTGGCACACGGACTTGTTTGATGACCTTACCTGTATCAACGCCAGAATCCACCCAGTGAATAGTTACACCAGACTGGTCAACACCTGCATTCCAAGCATCCTCAATACCATGGGCTCCTGGGAATTCAGGGAGATAAGCCGGGTGAATATTGATAATACGGCCTTCGTAAGCTGCTAGCAAGGTTGGGCCGACGATTTTCATATAACCAGCCAAACAAACCAAATCAATCTGGTGATCATCCAAGAGTTTGACGATAGCCTCTTCATAAGCCGCTTTATTGTCAAATTCCTTGAGTTCAAAGGCATGGCTAACCACATTAAGATTTTTGGCACGTTCTAAGACATAGGCATCACGGTGATCTGAAAAGATAAATTCTACTGGAAATTGTTCCGCAATCACCTGAAAGTTTGAGCCGTTGCCAGAGGCAAAAACAGCAATCTTCATATTCGATACAAAGGGACGTTTCGGCTAGCCGAACAGTTTCGTAGAAAAATAGGAAATCATTGCTGGGTGTTTGCACACAAAATGATTTCTCTTTTTTCCTAGAAAATGAGTCCCGTGTTCAGTTAGGCTTACTAACCAAACACTCCTTTCTACAATTTCTCCGTACAAAATGGTGATAGCACCATTATTTAATCACCACACTAGCGCCATCTTTCTTCACAATACGACCGATTTCATAAACAGGTTCGTCGAGAAGTTCTTTGACACGTTCAACATTCTCTGGTTTCACCGCAAGCATGAGACCAATTCCCATGTTGAAGATTTCAAACATTTCTTCGTGTTTGATTTGGCCATATTTTTCAAGAGCTTTAAAAATTGGAAGGACTGGCACTTTGCTTTCGTCAATTTCAGCAGCCAAGTCATCTGAGAACATACGTGGTACATTTTCAATGAAACCACCACCTGTGATGTGGGCAATACCGTTAACCAATTCTTCTTTGATGAGTGGCAAAGCTGCTTTAACGTAGATACGAGTTGGTTCAAGAAGAACGTCTTTAAGTTTTTTACCTTCAAGTTCTGGGAGAACTTCTTCACCTGTGTAATCCGCAAAGACACGACGCACGAGTGAGTAACCATTTGAGTGGATACCGCTTGAAGCAAGTCCAAGAAGCACATCACCCTCAGCCACTTTTGAACCGTCGATGATTTGTGATTTTTCAGCGATACCTACTGCGAAACCAGCCAAGTCATAGTCGTCTTCACCGTACATACCAGGCATTTCAGCAGTTTCACCACCGATGAGGGCTGCACCAGCTTGCACACAACCTTCAGCCACACCGGCAACAACTTGTTCTAATTTAGCTGGTTCATTTTTACCAGTCGCTACGTAGTCAAGGAAGTAAAGGGGCTCAGCACCTGCAGCGATGATATCGTTGACACACATGGCCACACAGTCTTGACCGATAGTATCGTGTTTGTCGTACTTGATAGCAAGCATGAGCTTAGTACCGACACCATCTGTACCTGAAATCAAAACGGGCTCTTTGACACCTGTTTTTGAAAGGTCAAACATACCACCGAAGCCACCGAGAGCTCCCATGACACCTGCACGCTCTGTACGGGCAACATGTTTTTTGATACGTTCAACAACTTCATAACCTGCTTCAACGTCCACACCCGATTGGGCATACGCATTTTTATTTGTCATTTGTTTATTCCTTTTCTTTTTTCGAGAAAAATACTAGTCAGGTCTCCAGCTTTGGCTCCATAGGGCAAAGCGTCTACTGACAAATGCTTTAGCTTTTAGTCAGTAGTTAGACGTGGAGCGTAAGCATTTTTAGACATAATTTTTTACTCTTTTTTCCTTCTAGACTACTCTTAATAGAAAGAAGTGTGTTCTTTCAAACTTTCCAAATAGCGTTCTTCGTAATCGTACAATGGTGTTGGATATTTACCATCGAAGTAAGCCACACAAAGGCCACCGTTTGGTGCATCTGTGTCAATTCCAATAGAATCAATCAAGCCATCAATTGACAAGTAAGTCAAGCTATCCGCACCGATGATTTCTCGTGTTTCCTCAACTGTATGATTGGCCGCAATCAATTCCTTACGTGTTTGAATATCAATACCGTAGAAACATGGGTAGGCAAGGGCTGGACTACCGATTGCCACGTGAACCTCTGTCGCCCCGGCTTCTTTTAGCAAATTAACGATGCGGCGTGATGTTGTCCCACGTACAATAGAGTCGTCAATCATAACCACACGTTTGCCTTTAACAACACCTGATACGGCAGAGAGTTTCATACGAACCCCTTGCTCACGTAACTCTTGTGTTGGTTGAATAAAGGTACGTTGAGTGTATTGGTTTTTAATCAAGCCCATTTCATTTGGCAAGCCTGATTCTTCTGCAAATCCCATGGCTGCACTAAGTGATGAATTAGGCACACCAACGACAATATCTGCTTCATGTTTGAATTCACGTGCCAGTTGCGCCCCCATACGTTTACGAGCTGTATGGACATTCACGCCTTGGATATTTGAATCAGGACGAGCAAAGTAAATATACTCCATTGAACAAACAGCTAATTGTGTGTCCGTTGTATAATTATCGTAAGTGATGCCATTATCATCGATGATAACAACTTCACCTGGATTTACATCGCGAATCCACTCTGCTCCAACCACTTCAAAAGCGCAAGTTTCAGATGAAACCACGATAGCACCGTTGGCCATCTTACCAATAGAAAGTGGACGGAACCCATTTGGATCCAAGGCTGCAATGAGCTTATCCTCAACCATAAGGAGATAAGCAAATCCACCTTTAACAGTATTCAAAGCTTCTTTAACTTTACCCATAAATGATGGGTTGTGGCTACGACGAATCAAGTGAGCTAAGATTTCTGAATCAGAAGTTGAGCTAAAAATAGCCCCATTCTTTTCCAACTCTCGTCTAAGTGACTCTGCATTAGTCAAGTTTCCATTATGAGCAAGACCTAATTGTCCATCGTGAAACTTAAACATGAAAGGTTGAATATTATCTACAGAAGCCTCACCAGCAGTCGCATAGCGGACATGACCGATAGCAGCTGTACCAGTCAACTTGTCCAAATTGGCTGGATTACGAAAAACTTCTGAGAGAAGCCCCATATCACGATGACGCTTCAATTGGCCCGCATCATTAGAGAGAATTCCTGCTCCCTCTTGACCACGGTGTTGGAGACTGTGAAGTCCGAAATAAGTTAATTTGGCAGCATCTGGGTGACCCCAGATACCAAAAACACCACATTCTTCATTAAGAGATTTAACTTCGTATGTCATTTTTTATACCTTTTATTTTTGATATTTTCCTTAGCTAGCCTAAACAAAAGCAGACATTTCTAACATCTTTTTCTAAGTGTTGAACTCAAAAATGCATCATTTTCAAGCTCTCTAAGACTACTGCTGTAGTGAAAAATATCCCTAATGAGCTCACCACGCTCGATTATTTTCCAGTAAAATATTTCACAGCTGAGGCAAAGAGGTGTTGGTCTTTGCTTCCTGGAATATTTTGGAAGAGTCCGTCTTCAAAACGTTCTGAGTGGCCCATCTTACCAATGATTTGACCGTTCTTGCTTGTGATACCTTCAATAGCATTAACAGATCCGTTAGGATTGTATTTAGAATCCATGCTTGGTTTACCTTCGAAGTCAACATACTGTGTAAAGATTTGACCATTATCACGAAGCTCAGCAAACTCTTCAGCTGTTACGACAAATTTACCTTCACCGTGTGATACTGGGATGGCATGGATGTCACCAACTTCCACTCCGGCAAGCCATGGTGAATTCGTGTTGGCAATACGTGTTTCAACCATCTTAGCCACGTGTTGGTTGGCATCATTGTAGAAGAGGGTTGGACTCGTACTGCTTGCATCTTCAAAATTACCGTATGGAAGGAGACCTGATTTGACAAGCGCCTGGAATCCGTTACAGATACCGATGATCAAACCACCACGTTCGATGAAACTATCGATAGCTGCACGTACTTTTTCATTGAGCAAGATGTTTACGATGAATTTAGCTGATCCATCTGGTTCATCCGCTGCTGAGAAGCCACCTGCAAAGAAGATAATGTTAGCTTTTTCGATATTGTCAACCATGGTGTCAACAGACTTGACAATTGCTTCTTCGTTAAGTGTGACAAATGGCACTAAGTTGACTTTTGCACCTTCTTTTTCAAAGGCCTTAGCTGAATCGTACTCAGAGTTGGTACCTGGGAATACTGGGATGTAAACCACTGGTGTTTCAACTGTTTCTTTAGCTTTGATAACAGCATCCGATGCTACAGCAGGCACTTCTTCAAGTTCAGTTGCTTGTGCAAATTCAGTTGGATAAACCTCTTCTAATTTACCTTGGAAAGCACTGTCAAGTTTGCGTCCATCAAGCGTTACATCGTTGACAACCAGTGTAAAGTCGGCCGCTGTTTGTCCAATCTTGGCAACACCTGCAATGTCTTCAGGAGATGTGAAGACAAATCCACCCAATTGAGCTGTTAAGGCAGTCTCAAGATCTTCAAGGGTTACAGTGACACCGATATGGTTACCGAATGTTGCAAGTGCAAGAGCTTCAAGGACACCACCATATTTAACAGCTGATGCAGATGTGACTTTATGATCAGCTTGGATAGCTTCAAACTTAGCAAAGTTAGACTTGATAAGATCAAAGTCAATTTCTTGTGCCAAAGCTTGACCTGGAATGTAATAGATGTTTTCACCAGCAGCTTTAAACTCCGGAGAAAGAACCTTACGGCTATCTGCTGTTGTCACACCAAAGGCAACCAAGGTTGGTGGTACTGTCAATTCTTCAAAGGTACCAGACATAGAGTCCTTCCCACCGATAGATGGCAAACCAAGTTGAATCTGAGCTTCGATTGATCCAAGAAGAGCTGATACTGGTTGACCAAAACGGTCTGCTTGTTTATCCATACGCTCGAAGTATTCTTGATAAGAGAAACGAGCCTTAGACCAGTTTGCACCAGTAGCAACCAAACGAGCTGTTGCTTCGATTACTGCATAGGCAGCACCATGATATGGAGACCATTCTGCTACATAAGGGTTGAAGCCTTGCGCCATGACAGAGGCAGTTGTTGTCACGCCATGTTGGACTGGCAATTTCTGTACAGAAGCTTCCGTTGGTGTGATTTGGTAGCGACCACCAAGTGGGTGATTGACTGTTGAACGACCAACTGAGCTATCAAAGATGGTTTGCAACCCTTTTTGACTGGCATGGTTAAGGTCAGCCAAGACTTCAAGAGTATCCGCTTCAAGGGTTTCAGTGCTTGTTGTGCGTTCTTCTGGAAGCTTGACATCCTTGTCAACCACCTTAGCATCTACAACCACACGCACACCATTTGTATCAAGGAAACGACGTTCCAAATCGACGATTGTTTCGCCATTCCAGTGCATGACAAGATTTGGTTTTTCAGTTACTGTTGCAACGACAACAGCATCAATATTTTCTTTGTTACATTCAGCAACGAAGGCCTCTACATCTTCCGGACGAACCACCACGGCCATACGTTCTTGAGATTCAGAGATGGCAATTTCTGTACCGTTCAAACCTTGGTATTTCAATGGCACTTTGTCTAGATCAATTTCAAGACCATCTGCCAATTCACCGATAGCCACACAGACACCACCAGCACCAAAGTCATTTGATTTCTTGATGAGACGTGTCACTTCACCATTACGGAAAAGACGTTGAATCTTACGTTCTTCGATGGCATTCCCTTTTTGAACCTCGGCACCAGCTGTTTCAACAGATTCAACCGTTTGAACTTTAGAAGAACCCGTCGCTCCACCGACACCGTCACGTCCAGTCTTACCACCGAGCAAGATAATCACATCACCTGCTTCAGGTTTTTCACGGACAACATTTTCCTTAGGAGCTGCACCGACAACTGCACCTAGCTCCATACGTTTAGCAACGAAACCTGGGTGGAAGTATTCACGAACATAAGTTGTTGCAAGACCAATTTGGTTACCGTATGAAGAATAACCATGGGCCGCTGTTTTAGAAATCACTTGTTGTGGCAATTTACCAGCACGAGTTTCAGCAATTGGTGTTGTGATATCACCAGCACCTGAGATACGCATAGCTTGGTAAACGTATGAACGACCTGACAATGGGTCACGAATGGCACCACCGATACAAGTAGCCGCACCACCAAATGGTTCAATTTCAGTTGGGTGGTTGTGAGTTTCATTCTTGAACATAAGAAGCCATGGTTCTTTCACACCATTGACATCCACTTCAATTTCAACTGAGCAGGCATTGATTTCATCAGACACTTCCATGTCATCCAAACGACCATTGGCACGCTCATAACGACCAAAAATAGTCGCCATATCCATCAAAGTTTGAGGTTTTTCTGTACGTCCCAACTCATCACGCATGGCGATATATTTATCATAAGTCGCTTGCAATTGTTTTTGGAATTTAGAAGCTGAGAAGTCGATGTTTTTCAACTCAGTCTCGAAAGTTGTATGACGGCAGTGGTCAGACCAGTAAGTATCCAAAACCTTCAACTCAGTCTCAGTTGGCACACGTCCAATAGACTTGAAGTAATCTTGAATGAAGAGAAGGTCATCCACTTCCATTGCCAATCCTTGCTCTGCCTTATACTTAGCAAAATCTTCAGCCGTATAAGTTTCAAAGAAATCCAAGTTTGGAATAGTCTTGTCGGACTCAGAGAAATCCTGTTTCGCAATGCCAACAGTGATATCTTTGAAACGAGAGTCCACTGGGTTCAAGAGGTAGTTTTTGACAGCTTCCAATTCATTAGCAGCAATATCCTTGTTAACCAAGTACAATTGAGCAGTATTCACCGTTACATCATTTGAACTACCCAGCAAAAGCAAGGCTTCTTGTGAAGAGGCCGCACGTTGGTCAAATTGACCAGGCAAACTTTCAATGGCAAAGAAAGCATACTTCTCAAGATCAGCCTTCACTGCAGCTTCATCCAAAACAGTATCTGTCACTTGTTCAGAGAAGATATGTTTTTCTGCACGCGCAAACAAATCCTCTGCCAAATTAAAGACATCGTAAACTTGTACAATACGAAGGTCCTTCAAGGTTTTCAACTGAAGATTATGCTGTAATTCCTTTACTAAAGAGTGAGATTTCACACGAAAATCAGCTTTTTTCTCAACGAAAATACGTTTATCCATTTTATTTCCTTTATTTATTTCTACTTAAAAACTGCATTGGAGAGGAATTCAAAAAATTACTTCAAGCCTTGTAATTTTTCCAATACAACTTCATAAACATCTGTCAAGCTACCGAGATCACGACGGAAAACATCCTTATCCATGTGGTGACCTTTAGCATCCCAAAGACGGCAGTTATCTGGTGAAAATTCATCTGCCAAGATAATCTTGCCGTCCTTATCAAAGCCAAACTCCAATTTGAAGTCGATCAAACGAAGACCAATTTGTGCAAACCAATCTTTCAACAATTCATTGATACGACGTGTTTCTTCCTTGATATAAGCAATTTGTTCATCATTTGCAACACCCAAGAATTTCACGTGTTCGTCGTTGATAAACGGATCATCCAAATCATCGTTTTTATAATAAAACTCAACAATAGGTGTTTCCAAGTTTATTCCTTCTTCAACACCAAAACGCTTTGAAAATGAACCTGCAGTCACGTTACGAAGAACAACCTCCAAAGGAATGATTTTCACCTTTTTATTGAGTTGTTCTGTGTCAGAAATACGTTCGATAAAGTGTGTTGCCACACCGGCAGCGTTTAATTTTTCAAAAATAAGAGACGAAATCTGATTATTCAGCACACCTTTACCCTTAATAGTCTCCTTACGAGCACCATTAAGCATGGTTGCTTGGTCCTTATAGACCGACTTAATCACATTTTCGTCTTCTGTACTATAAATATCTTTAGCTTTCCCAGTATAAATCAGTTGGTTTGACATGGAATTGTTCGCCTTTCAAGTTTTTTCTTCTTCATTATACCATACAAAAAACCAAAAACCAACATATAACAAACTTTGTTACTTAGGTAAAATTAAATCGTTCGTGTTTAGTGGCTTATTTAGATTTTTTTAATAAATAATGTATAGAAAAAAAGGAGCCTGACAGAACTAAATCAAGGTAACATTTAGTTTCTTGTCCCACTCCTATAAGATATGAACTATAAATGCTGGCATAACTGCAGTACTAGATTCACTTGAAATCTAGAAACTAAAGTTTAACTAGCTTATCTGTTATTCAATTGCTCAGACAAATAGTCCAACAAATCGGCTACCTTATCCATATGATCAATAGTATCATCAGAAATTTCAAGAGCAAACTCATCTTCCAAATTAATAATGAATTCCATAAGTTCTATTGAATCCACACCCAAGTCATCTAATTTAGTATCTTCGGTTAAAACAATGTCTTTATTCCCCATCTGATCCTGAATAACAAGTTGCATTTTATGAAGAATTTCTACTCTACTCATCATTCAGCCTCCTCTTTCGGACTAAAGGCTTCAACTAGTTGGTCAACTACCTTAGTATCAAGCATCGTACGAACCTGCTTAATGGTGTAATAAACTGCCTTAGCATCACTAGATCCATGACATTTTACTACGGGAGCTTTAAGACCAAAGAGAACCGCACCTCCGGCACTTGAGTAATCCATAGTCTTTTTCATACCTTGTAGACTATCCTTCAAGAGAAGAGCACCTAACTTAGCTTTAAGCCCACCATTCATGATGGCCGACTTAAGAGTCTTCATAGCACCAAGTCCCGTTCCTTCGATTGCTTTAAGAACCGCATTTCCTGTGAAGCCATCAGACACAACAACGTCAGCAGCACCAGACATGATTTCACGCGCCTCAACATTTCCGACGAAGTTAATACTGGGCTCCTGAGACAAGAGTTCGAAAGCTTCCTTACGAAGACTATCACCCTTAGTTTCCTCAGTCCCATTATTAAGTAGACCTACACGAGGGTTGGCAATTCCACGAACATTTTTTGCATAGAAGGATCCTAAAATCGCATATTGATGCAAGTGACTAGCTGTATTTTCTGCATTAGCACCTAAATCAAGCATATCAAAGGGTTGACCTGTAAAACTTGGCATTGTTGACATCAGACCTGGACGCTCAACTCCCTTAATACGTCCGACCACGAAGAGACCTGCGGCAAGAAGGGCACCTGTATTTCCCGCAGAAATCACGGCACCTGCTTTTTTCTCCTTAACAGCTTGTGCACCCAAAACCATAGATGCTTTCTTTTTCTTGCGAATGGCTTTAGCTGGCTCGTCATCTGAATTTATCTTTTCATCGGTATGTACAATGCTCACACGTTCAGACGCTGTCAAATAGGTCTTAATTTTAGTTTCATCACCATAAAGCTGGATTTCAATATCTTTGAAATCTGACAAAGCCTGATTGACTCCTTCTACAATTGCTTGTGGCGCATTATCGCCACCCATAGCATCAACTGCAATTACATGCATAGCATTCTCCCTCTCATCCTCTGCTCTAAAAAATAGACTCGAATTTTCATCAATCAAACAATCTATAATTAAAATAGACATATCCAATTTTCTATTTCCAGCAGAGTCTTTCAGCTTATTATCTTCTTATTATAGCACGAACTGACCTGCATTTTAACCCCTGAGCCTGAAAACCTTTGATTCACTGTTTCACGTGAAACAAAAAAAGACAATGCCTAATCAGCACTATCTTCCTTATCCATGATATAAGCCCATGAATTTAGATTATCAATAAACTTCTTACTTTTAAGATGTATCCCAACATAATTATCATAGAGCTCATCAATAAATTGTCGCAACTTTCGTTTCATGTCATCCTTCACAGATATGCTTCTCAATTCTTTAAACGAAAGTCCCTGAAAGCGATCTAAAAGATAAGGCACATTAGGGTCCAAGTGACTACGCCTTTCATCCTCTGCATAGTGATTTGGACAAAGTAAACCTGAGTACTTATACGAGAAATCAAAAGGAAGCCCTACACGATGACAAAAGACACACTCGTGAAAATTCAATTTTACACCAAAACGGTCCAAAACCTGAACCTCAAAAATATTAGTCAGAATTTCGTAATCTAGACCTTCTTCCATTAATTCAAGCGTCTTCTCCAAAAATGCAAATAATTGCTCATCCACCATACCATCAGCAATAGCGGCATCCGTCAATCCAGCCAAATAAGTCGCATAAGACAACTTGAAAATATCGCTTGTAATTTCCTTGAAGGACTCTGCCTGGCTATAATCTTCTATGAAAGATAGACCTTCATCATTTACAGTCATCATGAATTCAGCAATGGTCAAAGGTTGAATAACAGCACTTAATTTACCTGCCCCACCACCTCTAACAAAAAACATCCGTTTACCAGCTTGTTCAGTAAAAATCTTAACCAGCTTATCATTCTCACGATAATTACGATTGAAGAGGACAAGCCCTCTACTCTCAAGCTTCTGCATGTTCTTCCATAAACTCTTTCAAACGAGTCATAGCTGTTTCAATAGTATCCATGCTAGCTGCATATGACAAGCGAACATAGCCTTCACCATACTTCCCAAAGGCAACACCAGGGATAATCGCAATAGCCTTTTCACGTGCAAAGTCTTGGCAGAACTTAAAGGAATCTTGAGTATAGCCTTCTGGAATCTTAGCAAAGATGTAGAAAGCACCATCAGGTTTAATAATCTTGAAACCAAGTTCAGACATTTTTTCAAGAATATAATCACGACGTTTCAAATACTCAACTTTCATTGGTTGTGCATCATCCTTACCAGCAGATAAGGCTTCAATAGCTGCAAATTGTGCCATAGTAGCTGCAGCCGTCACCAAATACTGGTGACTCTTAATCAACTGAGCCGTCAAAATTGCTGGTGCAAAAATCAAACCAATACGCCAGCCTGTCATCGCATGAGACTTAGACAAGCCGTTGATCAAAATCGTTTGTTCCGGTAAATATTCCGCAATAGAGACATGATGATCCACATAAGTTAGCTCAGAGTAGACTTCATCACTAACAACAAAAATATCGTATTTTTTCAGAACTTCAGCCAAATCTGCAATCTGTTGACGCGAATAGGTCACACCAGTTGGGTTGGTTGGATAGTTAAGCAAAACTGCTTTAAGATTATCTCCCTGCTCCAAAATTGCCTTTTCTAACATCTCTGGAGTCAAAATAAAATCATTAGCAGTTGTATCAATTTCAACAATTTCAGCACCAACTAGATTAGCAATAGGTTCGTATCCAGGATATGCTGGTGCAGGAAGAAGAACTGTATCACCAGGTTCTAAGATAGCTGTCAAAGTCGCAGAAAGGGCTTCTGTTGCCCCAATAGTCACCAAAATCTCATTATCTGGGTTATAAGTAAGATTATACTTTTCCTTAACAAAATCCGCAGCTGCTTGACGTAAGACAGGAAGACCTGCCATACCTGTATAGTGCGACTGGTTAGCATCGATAGCAGCTTTAGCAGCTTCTTTTACATGATCTGGAGTTGTAAAATCAGGTTCACCAAGTGTCAACTTTTTGATCCCTGGTACATCTGAAATTGATTGGTCAAACTGACGAATCATTGAAACTTCAATCTTATCTAAATTTTTATTAAAACGTTGTGTTAAATCCATCACGGTCACCTCTTTGCAATTATGCCTTACATTATATCAAAAACTCAAACGCATTTAAACACCAAAAAAGCTAGCCTAGGCTAGCTTTAGTCTATTTATGGCCCATTTCAAACAATGGTGACAACGGACGTTTTTCATGAATACGAATGATTGCCTCAGAAATTAAATCAGCAATAGAAATTTGCTCAATCTTATCAATCAATCGTTCTTCTGGAAGATAAATCGTGTCAAGCACGACAAGTTTTTCAATAGCAGATTTTTGAATATTATCAAGTGCTGGACCTGACAATACAGGGTGTGTACATGATGCAAAGACATGAGTTGCACCAGCCTCAGCAAGCGCATCTGCCGCATGACAGATAGTACCTGCAGTATCAATCATATCATCAATCAAGATACATGTTTTACCTTCAACATTACCAATGATATTCATAACTTCAGAAGTGTTCATTTTATCAACACTACGACGTTTGTCAATGATAGCGATTGGCGTTTTCAAACATTGTGCCAATTTACGCGCACGAGTCACACCACCATGGTCCGGAGAAACAACAACTACATCATCTCCAGTAAGACCAGCACGATCAAAGTAATCAGCAATAAGAGGAGCACCCATCAAATGGTCTACAGGAATATCAAAGAATCCTTGAATTTGGGCAGCATGAAGGTCCACAGTCAAAAGACGATCAACACCAGCCACCTCGAGCATATTAGCAACCAATTTAGATGTGATTGGTTCACGTGAACGAGCCTTACGGTCTTGACGTGCATAACCATAGTAAGGCATGACAACACTAACTGTCTCAGCACTCGCACGTTTTAGCGCATCAACCATGATCAAGATTTCCATCAAATTATCATTTACAGGAGAGCTTGTAGATTGAAGAATAAAGACGTGATGACCACGGATAGACTCTTCAATATTAACTTGAATCTCGCCATCTGAAAACTCACGAACACTTGATTTTCCAAGTTCAATACCCATTTTATCAGCAACTTTTGCTGCCAATTCCTGGTTAGACGACAAAGCGAACAACTTTAAATTCGTATAAGACATGATTTCCTCCAAAATATTTACTACTCCATTCTACCTTTTTTTAAACTGATTTTCAACGTCAAATAAATGGTGTCATAGGAACTTAACAAGTATCATAAGATACAATTATTAATAACAGTAATTTGCTATCTAAATGTCTATATCATAACACCCATTTTGAAAAACAAAAAACGATTCGAAAACATTCGAATCGCATCTTTAATATCATTATGGATAAATATAGTATACAGAACCACCGTGAGCTGATGATGTAGGATCAAATGTACCACGGTAATTACCAATTGACATGTTACCAGCGTAGTTTGATTCCATAACTTGAATTGAGTTTGCACCTGATGCTGATGTAACGTAAGCTACGTGACCGTAACCACCACCATCATTTGGCCAAACTGCAATTGCACCGGCTACAGGAGTTGTACCTACTGAGTGACCAGCTGCTTGCGCACTAGCAATCCAGTTTTTAGCATTACCCCAGTTATTACCAGCCCATGAAGCCAATGATTTTGCACCCCAAGTACATTGTCCAACTGGATATGTATTAGGTGTCGCAGCGGCTTCAACTTTAGCTGTTTCAGCTGGTGCTGCAGGAGCCGGAGCTTCTGATGCAGCTGGTGCTTCACTAGTTGGTGCCTCTGAAGTAGAGGCAGGAGCAGCTTCTGAAGTTGCAGGAGCAGCCGACTCTGGTTGTTCTTGACTAGCTGGCGCTGCAGGTGCTTGTGCTGCTTCTGATGTTTCTGTCGCTTGACTTGCTGGTGCTTCTGAAGTAGAAGCTGCAGGTGCTTGTGCTTCTGATGTTTCTGATGAAGCTGGTGCTTGTGCAGCCTCTGAAGCTGTCGATGTTTCAGAAGCTGGTGCCTCTGAAGGCTGAGCTACAGCTTGTGAAGTTGCTGCCGCTTCTGATTGTGCTACTGATGCTGCCGCTTCTGAAGAAGCCACAGCTTGTGCAGCTGCCTCTGATTCAGCAACTGCTTGAGATTGTGCTACTGATGCGGCAGTTGAAGCTGCTGCAGATTCAGCAGTTGATTTAGCAGAAACAAGTGATGTTTTCTCATTTTGAGCTGTTGTCAATTCAGCAGCCAAAGCAACTTGTGCTGCTTCAAGTTCTGCTTGTTGAGTTGTCAAACCAGCTTCTGTTGTTTCAAGTTCTGACTTATTAGCTGCGATAGTATTAATTGCAGCTTGATTTTCTTCTTGCTTAGCAGCAAGCTCTTTTTGATCAGACTCTTGTTTTGTCAACATATCATTATTCGCTGTTACCACTTTTGAAATAGCTGTAATGCGAGTAATCGCTTCAGAGATTGACTTAGAATTCAAAATAGAGTTAATGTAGCTAGTCGCAGTATTATTTTGTTGAGCACTACGAGCTTGTTTAGCCAAAGAATCTTGGCGAGCCACAATTTTACTTGATAATTCTTGAATCTCAGATTCTAATCCTGCTGATACTTTTTCAAGTTCCGCATTTTTAGCTTCTAATTCTGATTTCTGAGTTCTAAGAGTTGATACTTGTGATTGAATTGTAGTAACTTGAGCCTGTGCAGTCTCTTGTTGAGAAGCAAGGTTACTAATTGTGTTATCTGCAGCAGCGATTTGCGAATCATAATCCTCTGCATGTACAGTTGCAGCTGCTGAAAGGGTTACACCACTTACCAGCACTGCTGAAAGAATACGTTTTTTCATAATATAAAATACTACTCCTTTTCGATAAGACCTTATAATTGTATCAAAAAATGACGCAAACTTTGTTACGTCAATATTACAGTTCTATTTAAATCTATCAACTGACAGATACAAAAATAATTTTTCAATAATAGGTTTAGTTAAAATAAACATTAAAAGATTAAAAAACAAACTAGGGCTTAATTGATAAATAATAAAATCAGTTATGGACTCGTTTGAGTAACCATATAATAATACAAACCCAAAATTGATAATGTCAAAAATAAATAAGGATAAGAAGACTAATAGTAAATCAACGTAAGCGTTTCGTTTAACAAATCGAGATAACTGGGTCAATAGAAAACATAAAATGGGAAGAGTAAGGATGACTATACCAATTGTTTTAAAATAGTAAGTGTCATAAATAAAGCCAAGAAAAATGAGATAAAGGTATGACAATCTACTAGTAGATAAGTTTAAAGTCATTAAAAAGACATATATAATAAAAAGGTGAGATGATAGAAAAAATTCTGGAGACAAATAATGATTAAGTATCATCGAAATATGACCATCCCATAGAAAAGGAATGAAACTAAGTAAAAAAGGAACAAAAGAATACTTAGAGAAATTCATATTATTTACCATCTCCAACTAAAGTAACATAAGAAATTTTATCAAAATCTGCATAAGGTTTTATAAAAATAGTTCGATTTCCTTCATAATCACTCACAGATTCAACAGTTCCAATTGGAACACCCTTTACAGAGACATCATCGAGACCGCTAGTAACCACTTCTGTACCCTTCTTAATACTTTCTGAAGAGTTAAGTTGTGTCATTTTTAAAAGCTTCTTTTTATTATCATAATTTGAAATGATGCCAAAAACCTGATTTCCATCCTCAGAAATAACACTAGAAGCTAAATAAGTATCACTAAGACTACCTGAGAGTAAAGAAATGGTAGTACTATCATCATAAACTTTTGTCACAAAACCAATGACACCACCATTAGATGTTGCTAACATAGACTTGCTAACATTCTTAGATTTACCAACATTAATCGTTAACTCTTTTAACCAATTAACTGAAGGTCGCATAGAAACTTCGGCTGTTATAACATTATCTCGACTAAGCTTATCTGAAAGATTCAAAGAAGCCCTTAGAGAATCATTTTCTTCTTGTAAATTGGAAATGATTGCAGATTGATTCTGAAGTGAGGATAAGGACTTTTTTAAATCCCTGTTCTCAGAATAAGTTGATAACAAATCAGAGATGACATTATGCGATTTAGTTAAAGCGACAAAAGGAATTGAGACCACAGAATCCACCTTAGAAATAACTCCCGAAACATTAGAAGATAAATCCTTCGTCAACTTTTTATTTGTAAAAAGAAAAGAAAAAAACATAACAAAAAATAGAAAAGTAATAAATCCATAGAGAAGAAATTTGTAAAAACTATTTTTCATTTTGTCACCTCTGTAAACAGTAAAAGAAAACGAATTATCTTACTAGATAATTCGTCATAATACGGAGAATGGGGGATTCGAACCCCCGCGCCAGTTACCCGACCTAACGATTTAGCAAACCGTCCTCTTCAGCCTCTTGAGTAATTCTCCAATATGGGCACGAGTGGAATCGAACCACCGACCTCACGCTTATCAGGCGTGCGCTCTAACCATCTGAGCTACGCGCCCAAGCTAAATGCTTGGCTTTTTATTCCAAATAAAGCGGGTGACGAGAATCGAACTCGCGACAACAGCTTGGAAGGCTGTAGTTTTACCACTAAACTACACCCGCT
>OAWU01000195.1_pt1 | contig 47467 bp, 28 predicted proteins | sample 1477041 | NCBI WGS metagenome assembly OAWU01 (sample SAMEA2580266, study PRJEB22360) | human gut metagenome | biome: human gut; feature: human-associated habitat; material: faeces | place: Denmark | collected 2008/2010
GTGGCGGCGGTCCCTCCCCAACAACCCGACCCCCGGGGGATCCCTGCCGTATTACAAGTGGCGGTTCGCCGCGCTTCGGCGGCTGTCGTCCCGCATGGCGACGAGGCTCGCCGATGTGTGCGGGCAGCTGGAGACGCTGCTGCGGCTGAGCTCCGCCGCCTGCTATGGTGGTGCCGGTTTCGGCGAGGGCGGCAAGGGGTCGGCACCGGTCGCCGAGAAGATATCCCAGACCATCGAGCACGTCTGTGCCGAGGTCGTGGCCGAGCTGCGCCGAGAGGGACTGACCGGCAGCGACGAGACGTTCCTGGAGTGGCAACGGCCATATGTCGAGGAGCACATCGCCAGCGACGCGGCTTGTCTGCATTCCCTGTGACAGGGCGTGACCGGCACGGGAGATGACGGCGGCAACGGCGATAACGGACAACGGGAAAGAGGCGGCGGATGAGCGACCAGCTGATCGAGCGGATAGTGCGTCATGAATGGGATCAGTTCCAGCGCACGAACAACGAGGGCGGGCGGGCCGCTTGCCAAGGCAATTGGCCGGTGTTCCGGCAGATGCGCACGAGCCAGTTCATGACATGGCCCGATCCGCTGCTGGACAGTTATCTGGCCGATCTGGTCGAAGCCGAGCGAGTCGGGCGCAATCTGGTCACGGAGAAGTACGGTCGCATGATGGAGTCCACGGCACCGCAGGATTTCCATGACAACATCGAACCGTACATACCCCGGTTGAGCGACGAACGTATCGCGACGCAGGAGCATGTCATCGCAACGCAGGTGGCGTGGGCCGAGGACTTCCGCGCCCGCTACCCGAAACTCGGCCGGGCCATGCGCGTGCTGCGCACCGCGGAGGACACCGCGCAATCCACGTCGTTCGAAACATATCTGCGCGGGGAGCTCGGCACCTACTCGGAACGCACGATGGCCCTGTACCGGCGTTTCGTCGACGATCTGCTCCGGAAGGGTCGGAACCTGACCGAGGAGACGATCGCCCACACCGTCGCCCTCGCTGGTTTCGCCGATCTCGCCGAAGCGGAGGCCGCACAGGGCTGACGCGGGAATCGGTGCCTTGCCGGCAGGGCCGCCGGCAAGGCACCGGTCGATATGTCACTCGTCATGGGGCGTTCGTGCGTTGCGCGCTATCTTTGCCAGAGACCAGATGATGGCGATCAGGATCAGTGCCCCGCCGACCACCGCGCACCCGATGGCGAACATCACGCGGGGATCCATATCGAACCATGCGAGCACGCCATTGGGGAACCTCACTCCGAACAGGATCGCCACCGCGCCGACCAGCAGCATGAACACACCCAATGTCAGTGTGGCGGCGCTCGGCCCTGTCTTGCGGATGACCGGACGCACCGGCACGTCCCGCGGCACTTGCACGTAATTGGAGCCCGCGCCCGGCTGGGCCCAGGGACCGGCCGGAGCGGCGTATGCAGGACCCGCATCCGGGCGGTTCGGTCCGTATCCGTCATGCTCTCGCGGGGGCTGCGTGCTGTACAGCGGAATCTGCTGAGGTGCCGGACCGGGCTGCTCTGTATCACCCGCGGCGAAGGCCGTGGCGGCATCAGGCTGTTGCGTGGCGCCCGCGCCTGTGGATGGCGCGGCGGCAAGAGGCTGCCCTTTGTCAGGAACATCGCCGGCCGTTGTGGCTCCGGCCGGAACATCGCCGGTTCGCTGATCGGAAGCGGCGGCGGGACTCCCGAATGCGTCGGCGGCAGGCTCGGTCTCGGTCTGGCCGTCATCCACGGGGGCCGCCGATTCGTCCGAAACCGCCCCGGCCGCAAGTGGTTCGGCAGACAACTTCTCGGTCAACGCGGAGTCAACCGGCAACGACTTGGTCTCGGTCTGCGGCACCGCGACCTTTTCTACCGGCATCGCCTCTGTCTCGGCAACCGGCAGCGTCTGTGTCGGCTCGACCGGCAACGCCTGCGTCGGCTCGACCGGCAACGCCTGCGTGACGGCAGAAGCCTGTTCGGACACGCCGCCGACCAGTGTCGGCAAAGCCTCGGTCTGCTCGAAATCCGCAGGCATCGCCTCGGCATTCGGAAGATGCCGTGTCATATCGTGATCGTCATTCATGATGTGCTCCTTGTATCATTCGTCCGCAGTGCTCACAGGGCGTCATCGGATGAGCATCCGCCGCTGTCATCGACATAACGGACGGCCACTTTCCCCTCGATGGTGTACGGCACGTTGATGATCAGTTCGGGCCCGCCTTCGGGAATGGTGCTGTAATCGAGGTTGGATGCACCGCCGTCGCACGCCGGCTTCTCACCGGAACGGCCCGAGAACGTGTTGTCCAGACGCAGGAAATCGTATCCCCACTGGTTTCTAGTGATCGTATACCGGCCTCCGATAGAACCGACGAGCCGATACCCGTCGCTGCGCTTGCCGAACGCAAAGCTGCATCCTTGCGGCAAAGTCAGAATCACCCGGGCCCGATAGGCCGAGATGCGCAGGTCCCCGACCGGACACGTCGATTGCCTGACCTTTCCGTCGACATCCGTCACCTTGTGGGGGCTGATGCCGGGCACGCCATCTCGCGTCAGATCTATGCTGACGCGGTCGTCGCCGTAATTCGCGCCGACGAACCGCACGCCCTGTTGCAATCGGGCGATCTGCTGATCGGTGGTGCCATATTTCGTGACTCCGTGAACATTGACCAGCGTGCCGCCTTCGGACTGCATGGCATCCACCGTATAGCTGTAAGCGACGTTGACGCCCAGTACGCAGACCGCGACGAACGCGGCGGTCCAGGCGAGCGGAATCAGGCCTCCGGAGCGGCGTCCCATCAGTCCAAGCACCGTTATGACAGCACCCAGAGCCAGGCAGATGCCGCCAATCCACAGCGTGAGCACACGGGTCATCGATTCGATGGATGAGTTGTCGTTTGCCAGCATCAGAACCGCACTGGAGACGAGCATCAGCCCGATCATGCCGATGACGATGGCGAAACCGGCCGGCTTGCGGCGCTCGTATTTCGGTGGAAGAGGCCCCGCCGATGGGCGATACGGAGACGACTGGTACGGCATGGGAGGACGTGCGGGACGATCGGCGGTATGGGGCTGGCCGAAGCCGTATCCCGGAGCGGGCTGCTGGAACGGCTGACGCACCGACGCTCCGGAGGACTCCGCTGCACTTCCCGCGGCTTCCGGCGCGGCGGGCCCTGATGAGCCAGCCGCGCCGGCATCGGCCGCCTGCGCTCCCGTGTCCGCACCATCATAGGCGTATGACGAGGCCGGCCATCCGCGCCGGTATGAGCCGTTCTCAGAATCGCCGGTACCGCTGACGCCGCTGCCCGACCCGTATCCGCCATGCCGCCGGTTGGCGTTCTGCACCAGGGCCCACAGCACCAGCGCCGCGCACAGGGCCGCCGCGAGACCGGCACCGGGGACGGTGACCGCCAGCATCATCATGATTATCACGCCAAGCATGTTCCAATCCCAGCGCCCGTCGATCAGCTCCTCGCCGAGGATACGGCCATCCCGCGCATCGGGCAGCAGCGCCCATGCGATGGCGTACAGCGCCAAACCGAATCCGCATAGCACCACGCTCGCCAGCACCAGTGCCCGCACCAGAGTCGGGCTCCATCCCACGCGCTGCGCGATGGCGCTGCACACGCCGGCGATCCACCGGTCGTCGCCGCGCTCCATCGCGCTGCCGCGGATCCACGAGAAGAACCGGTCGCTCTGCCGCTTCGGCTTCGGCTGGGGTCCGGGCGCAGGAGAGCCGTACGGATTTGAACCGTACGAATCCGAACCATTCGTGCCGGGGCCGGCGGCGCCACCCGCGTCATAGGCATACGTTGTATCGTTCATGCTTCCATTACAGCAGCAACCGGCCGCCGCACGCATCGGGGGACACCCTGATTGTTCCCTGAACCGGGGCGTTATGCCCCATGTCGTCTTCCCCGGAGGCGCACAATGGAACCATGACCCAGCCGAACAACCCGTACCGGCAGGCGCCCGCGCCCCGTCGGACGCAATGGCAGGCCCGCCGCGCCCAACCGCCGTCCGCCGCGCCGAACCTGCCATTGATGCGCCCGCGAAACGGGCGCGTCCTCGTCGGCGTGTGCCGTGGCGTGAGCCTACATCTGGGAGCGCCCGTATGGCTGGTGCGACTCGCGTTCGCCGCGGCCGCTCTCGCGTTCGGGGCCGGCGTCATCGCATACGTGTTCCTGTGGATGTTCATGCCGGTCGGCGATCCCGTCGCCGCCGCGCAGGCCATGTCGGATGCGGCCTCGACAGGTTTCGCCGAGCCACTCTCCCGCGGTAATGCGGCATACGCCGGCACCGCGGGTGACAGTGGACGCAGCGACGCCGACGACTCCTCGGAGGGACTGGCGGCGGCTCTGCGCCGCGCCCCGAAACCTTCACTGGTGGCATTGGCCGGTCTGGTGTTCATCGCCATAAGCGTGCTGCTGTCGTTTGCCGGCGGACGGGAGCTGATCGTGCCGCTGGCCGTCGCCGTCGGCGGCCTCGGACTGGCATGGTCGCGGTTTGACGCGGACGAGGGCAAACTGCCATCGATGCTTGGCGGCATCGTGCTTCTGTTCGTCGGCTATGCGATCTTCGTGTTCACCAGCACGGTTCCGGGGTGGGGCGCGTCCCCTCGCCGCATCATCATCGGCGGGTTCGTACTGCTGGCCGGCACGGCTCTGGCGATCGTGCCTTGGGTGAGCACGCTCATCCGCTCCCTATCCACCGAGCGCGCACTCAAGGAGCGTGAAGAGGAACGTGCCGACATGACCGCGCACCTGCACGATGGCGTGCTGCAGACGCTCGCCCTGATCCAGCTGCACAGCGACGACCCGCAGACCGTGTTCTCGCTCGCCCGGCAGCAGGAGCGCGAACTGCGCGAATGGCTGTATCAGGAACGCACCACATCGGACCGTTCGGTCAGCGCCGGGCTGAAGGCCATCGCCGCGCAGACGGAAGACGAGCACGGCAAACCGATCGAAGTGGTGACCGTGGGCGACGCGAGGCCCAGTGCCCAGACCGACGCGCTGCTCGATGCCACGCAGCAGGCGCTCATCAACGCCGTGACGCATGGCGGCGAGCCCATCTCCGTGTATTGCGAGGCCGGCGCCGACAAGGTTGAGGTCTTCGTGCGCGATCATGGCGATGGGTTCGACGTGAACGCGATTCCCGAGGGCCGGCTCGGCATCCGCGAGTCGATCATCGGGCGGATCCGACGACGGGGCGGTACAGTGGAGATCGTATCGAGGCCGCATTGGGGCACCGAGGTGCGCATGCACATGCCGGTCGCAGGCGGACGGCAACCGAACCAGCGGGGCGATGCCACGAACGCCGGCGGGCAGCATGGACGACCGCCATCCGGCGCGGCATCATACACACGCACGCAGAGGGAAACATGATTCGACAGGTGAAGCATATGGGTCAGGCAGACAGCACAAGCATCGGACCGACATCAGGAGCGGATGCGAGGCAAGGGGCGGCCGGTGAGTTCGGCAGCGTGGAGTGCAACGACGTGGAGTCCGGCAGAGCCACTGATACGGATACCACTCCCCGCGAAGCTGCGGCGACGCCGATTCGCGTGGCCGTCGTCGACGACCATGAGATGTTCCGCGCCGGTGTCATCGCCACGCTGCAGCCGTACTTCCACATCGTCGGGCAGGCCGCCGACGTGGAAGGCTCGATCGCGATGATCGCCGACATCAGACCGGACGTGGTGCTGCTCGACGTGCACGTACCCGGCGGCGAGGGAGGAGGAGGCGCGGAGATCCTCGCCAAATCGCAGCCGCTCTCCCCCGCTTCCGCGTTCCTGGCGCTGTCGGTGTCGGATTCGCCGCAGGACGTCGGCTCGGTGATTCGTGCCGGCGCACGCGGATACGTTACCAAAACCATCACCGGCGACGATCTGATCTCATCCATCAAGCAGGTGCACGAAGGGTATGCGGTGTTCTCGCCGAAACTGGCCGGATTCGTGCTGTCCGCCTTCCAGGGGGCACCGATGGACGGGGCCGGCGGCGAGCGGGGCCGCGACGAGGAGCTGGACCTGCTGTCAGGCCGCGAGCAGGAGGTCATGCGCCTGATCGCCCGCGGATACACATACAAGGAGGTCGCCGCCGAATTGTTCATCTCCATCAAGACCGTGGAGACCCACATGTCAAACGTGCTGCGCAAATTGCAGCTGTCCAACCGCACTGAACTGACCCGCTGGGCAGCCGACCGCCGCATCGTATGAGGCAAGGCACGACCGGCGCGGCGACATTTCCATGCCGACGGTGAAACGGACGCCACCCACGTAGAGCGTTCTTCATACACTGGTAACGAACAAAACCCTATCCTCGTCGGAAGGAAACAGCATGACCGCTGAAGCAAACGTCGGTGTCGTCGGACTGGCCGCAATGGGAGCGAGCCTCGCCCGCAATCTCGCCCGTCACGGCAACAAGGTGGCGGTGTTCAACCGTCACTATTCGCGTACCGAGAAACTCATCACCGAGCATGGCAGCGAGGGCGAGTTCTTCCCCGCGAAGACGATGGAGGAATTCGTGGCATCGCTGAAGAAGCCGCGCACCGCGATCATCATGGTCAAGGCGGGCGAGCCGACCGACGCGATGATCGACCAGCTGGCCGATCTGATGGAGCCGGGCGACATCATCGTCGACGCCGGCAACGCGCACTTCCCCGATACGATCCGCCGCGAGAAGGCGATCAGCGCCCGCGGACTGCACTTCGTCGGCTGCGGCGTGTCCGGCGGCGAGGAAGGCGCCCTGCTCGGACCCTCGATGATGCCCGGCGGCAGCGAGGAGTCCTGGAAGACGCTCAAGCCGATCTTCGAGTCCATCGCGGCGAAGGCCGAGGGTGAGCCGTGCGTGACGCATATCGGAGAGAACGGCGCTGGCCATTTCGTGAAGATGGTGCACAACGGCATCGAATACTCCGACATGCAGCTCATCTCCGAGAGCTACGACCTGATGCGTCGCGCGCTCGGTATGACGCCGGCTGAGATCGGCGACGTGTTCGAGGAGTGGAACAAGACCGAGCTGGAGTCCTACCTGATCGAGATCACCGCCGACGTGCTGCATCAAGTCGACAAGAAGACCGGCAAGCCGCTGGTCGACGTGATCGTGGATCACGCGGGCATGAAGGGCACCGGCACGTGGACCGTGCAGTCGGCGCTTGATCTGGCCGTGCCGGTGACCGGTATCGCCGAGGCCGTGTTCGCGCGAGGACTGTCCGGGCAGGCCGAGCTTCGCGCCGAAGCCCAGAAGCAGGACTTCGAGGGACCGTCCGGCGTGGTGCCGATGGCCGAGGAAGACAAGGTCGCGTTCATCAATGACATCCGCGAGGCGCTGTACGCTTCGAAGATCGTCGCGTACGCCCAGGGCTTCAACGAGATCACCGAAGCCGCCAAGGTGTATGACTGGAAGATCGATCTGGCTGCGGTGGCGCGCATCTGGCGCGGTGGCTGCATCATCCGCGCAAAGTTCCTGAACCGCATCTCCGACGCGTTCGAGAACGGCGAAGCCAACGTGTCTCTGCTGTTCGCCCCGTACTTCAAGGACGCGATCGAGACCGCCGAGCGCTCGTGGCGCCGCGTGGTCTCCCGTGCGATTACATTCGGCATCCCGGTGCCGGTGTTCGCCTCCTCGCTGGAGTACTTCGACGGCCTGCGCTCCCCGCGCCTGCCCGCCGCCCTGATCCAGGGCCAGCGCGACTACTTCGGCGCCCACACCTACCAGCGCACCGACATGCCCGGCGCCTTCCACACGTTGTGGGCTGAGCCTGGCCGTGAGGAAATCATTGCGTGATTTCCGGTGACAGCCGCGAGGAGACACCGAGCCTCGCGAAGCGAGACCCCAATCGTAGGGGCCGAAGGCGAGCCTGGTCATAAGCAAACACCGAGCCTCGCCACAAGCCCCTCTCTACCGCTCGCAGATCGAACGCGAACCATACGAATGATGGCGCAGGCTCCCCTAGGGGCGTCTGCGCCATCGTGTTTCATCGGCACACCATTCATATCGTGTGGTTCCCATTTTTCACACAGACGTTTTTCGCGCACAGTAATCGCAACCAGCCGCATCCCAACATCACCAATCAACGCCCAGTCACCGCCGGCGGTGCATATCCTCCTGTACAACGCGCGCATTGTAGGCAAACGCAGCAGTTGTACAAACACCTTCCCGAGAGACCTCGCACGCCATTCCTCATTTCGTTGGAATTCCAACGTTTCCAGGAACTCCGTCGGTGTACAACAGTGGGCGCAATCGTTTTCAACGGCTGTTGTACAGATTCCGCCCCGTACAACGCGCGCATTATGCCATTTCGCGGGAGTTGTACACGCATCGGCGTCGCAACCCTGCGCGCTTCTTGCGCTGCATCCCATTCGCATGCCGGACCGCACCGGGCACGCAATGAACCATCGGGCGGAGTGAACGAAATTCGCAATACGACCGGATTGTCCAGTACGATCGTCGAACCGCATCGCCATGATTGACAGACCGGCCTCAATCCCATGCCATGATGAACACCAATCAGATCTTATTTCACGACGGGAGACGCGGCACGAAACGGCAAAACCATGCATCTTTGCCGTTTCGTGCCACGGAATCCTCGAATTGTCTCGTTATCCGAAATAACAAGCTTCAAATACCGAACTATCCGATAGCCGAGACAAACCTCACAGCTTGCTGGCGGCGTCCTGGTCGATGTACCAGATGAGTTCCTCACCGTCGGCGAAGGAGCTCGGGGCCTGCGGATTGCGCGGCTGGGCGAAGGCGGCGGCGACCGCATCGGCCTTACGCTCCCCGGACGCGAACACCCACGTGCGCCGCGAACGGGCGATCATGGGAACGGTGAGCGTCACGCGCAGCGGCGGCGGCTTCGGCGAATCGCGCACGCCGGCGACCAGCACATGCGGGTCGTCGATCAGCACTTCAGGCCGGCCGGGAAACAGCGACGCGAAATGCGCATCCGGGCCGACGCCGAACAACGCGATGTCCAGCGTGGGCTCCTCCCCCAGCTGCTCGATCAGCTCCTTTTGGTAGGCGGCGGCCGCATCGGCCAGCACCGCATCGTTCTCCTCGTCGGTGGCTGCGGCGATCCGTGCGGCATCGCGCGTGTCAGCGGGCATCTCGTGGATGTTCTCCTCCGGCATCAGCCCGCGCTCCACCAGGATGTTCAGGAACCGCCGCGCCTGCTTGGCGTTGCGGTCGTCGCTGTCCTCGGGCACGAACCGCTCGTCGCCCCACCAGATGTGCACGCGCGAGGCGTCCAGATCATCGGCCAGCGGGTCGGTGCCGATCGCGCGCAGCACGCGATTGCCGTCGGTCCCGCCGGTCAGCGCTATATCCACGCGGCTGCGCCCCGGTTCGGCGAGCAGGTTCCTGATCGTGGTCAGCACGCGCACGGCCACAGCTTGCGCCAGAACATCGGGGTTCGGGCATGTTACGGTTTTTCTTTGCGACATCAGTTACAGCTCCTTTGTCGTTCTGATTCGGTCTTCACGCGCCCGGGCATGGGCGCGTGACGGTTCCGTGACGCTCACGCATCGTCGTTCATTCGTTGATTCACCGATTGCCGTCGGGCCGGCGCCTTGCGGTCGAGACGCCGGCCCGACAGTGCTTATTCGGCAGGATGAATCAGATTCCATCCCTGAGTGATGACTTCAGCATACACTTCATCCGGGTCGAGCTGACGCAGCTCTTCGCTCAGGCATTCCTCAAGCGTCCTCGTGGGCACGCTGATGGATTGCGGCGACTGGCCAGGCGTGCTGATGACGGCGATGCCCTCCTTCGCGTCTGGCCGCTCCAGACTGAGCGTCCCGTCCGCGCGCGTCAGGTATACGCCGGTCACGGCGGTCGCGCCGGGCACCTCCTCCATGATGACGGGCACGTTGAGCTTCAGCCGCAGCCAGGCCGCCAGCAAATCCATGGGCAGGAAGCCCTTCGGACCGGAGACCTTCACCGTGCTGATCGGCAGGTGCGGCGGCTGGTCGAGCATGGTGGCGAGCATCGCACGCCACACCGTCAGGCGCGTCCATGCCATGTCCACGTTCTTCGGCGACCAGTTGCGGCGCAGATCCTCGATGGTGCGGTAGGGGTTCGACGAGTGCATGGCGTCGGTGATGCGACTCCTCGCCATCGCGCCGAGCAGGTCCTTGGACGGGTTGGCCGGCGCCTCGTTCGGCCACCACGCCACGACCGGCGCGTCGGGCACGAGCAGTGGGATGACCAACGTGTCGGGATGATGGACCAGCCCACCACGCGGGTGCAGCACGATGATCTCACCCGCACCGGCGTCCGCGCCGAAGCGCACCTGGGCGTCCAGATTGGAATTGTCGTACGCCGCATCCGCGTCCTCGGCGGGCTTGGGCGCACCCTCGACGGGCTTGCGCGCGCCATTTCCACGCCGCGGGGAGATGGCGATGACACGGCACGGGTGCTCGCGGCTGGCGGCGTTGGCCAGTTCCAGCGCCTGCTCCAGCTCGTCCTCGGTGGTGGAGATCAGCAGCGTCAGCACGCGGCCGGTCGCCGACTCGCCGCGCTCCTCGTGCAACTCGTCGATCTTCTGCGATATCTCGCGGGTGCGGGTGTTCGGCATTTCGATAATCATGGCATCCTCCAGTGGCGTCCGTCGCGTGCGAGCATTTCATCGGCCTCCGTCGGCCCCCACGTGCCGGCACGATACGGCTGCGGCTGACCGAGCGTGGACCAGAATTCCTCGATCGGGTCGAGGATCTTCCACGACAGGTTGACCTCTTCGGTGGTCGGGAACAGCGGCGGGTCGCCGAGCAGCACGTCGAGAATCAGTCGCTCGTATGCCTCCGGCGAGCTCTCCGTGAACGAGCGGCCGTAGCTGAAGTCCATCGAGACGTCACGTACCTCCATCGCCGTGCCGCCAGGCACCTTGGAGCCGAAGCGGATCGTCACGCCCTCGTCGGGCTGTACGCGGATCACGATCGCGTTCTTGCCGAGCTCGCGTGTCGCGGTCGACTCGAACGGCAGGTGCGGCGCGCGCTTGAACACGACGGCGATCTCGGTGACACGCTTGCCGAGACGCTTGCCGGTACGAAGATAGAACGGCACACCGGCCCAGCGGCGGGTGTCGATGTCAAGGCGGATCGCCGCATAGGTCTCGGTGGTAGACGCCGGGTCAATGCCCTTCTCCTCCAGGTATCCGACGACGTCATGCGAGCCCTGCCAGCCGGCGGCGTACTGTCCGCGAGCGGTGTGTGCGGCGAGGTCCTTCGGCAGACGCACCGCGGAGAGGATCTTCGTCTTCTCGGCGGTCAGGTCGGAGGCGGTGAACGAGACCGGCTCCTCCATGGCGGTCAGGGCCAGCAGCTGCAGCAGATGATTCTGGATGATGTCGCGGGCTGCGCCGATGCCGTCATAGTATCCGGCGCGGCCGGCCACGCCGATGTCCTCGGCCATCGTGATCTGCACGTGGTCGACGTAGTTGGCGTTCCAGATCGGCTCGTACATCGCGTTGGCGAAACGCAGCGCCAGCATGTTCTGCACGGTTTCCTTGCCGAGATAATGGTCGATGCGGAACACGCTCGACGGGTCGAACACCTCGGAGACCACACGGTCGAGCTCCTTGGCGCTGGCCAGATCGTGGCCGAACGGCTTCTCGATGATCACGCGTCGCCATGCGCCCTCGGACGAGCGGGCCAGTCCGCAGTCGGCGAGCTGACGCGCCACCACGGGGAACGCCCGCGGCGGCACCGACATGTAGAAGGCATGGTTGCCGCGCGTGCCCCGATCGCGATCCAGTTCAGCGACCGTGTCGCTCAACCGCGCGAACGCCGCGGAGTCATCGAACGTCCCCTGCACGAAACGGATGCCCTTTGCGAGCTGCTTCCACGTCGATTCACGGAACGGGGTGCGGCAATGCTGCTGCACATGCTCGCGGACGAAATCCCTGAAATGGTCTTCGGTCCAGTCGCGGCGTGCGAAGCCGGTCAGTCCGAAGCTCGGCGGCAACAGGCCGCGGTTGGCGAGGTCATAGATCGCGGGCAGCAGTTTCTTGCGCGACAAATCGCCGGTCACGCCGAAGATCACGATGCTGCACGGTCCTGCGATGCGCGGCAGGCGCAAATCGCGCGGATCGCGCAGTGGATTGGTCCACGCGGTTGGCGTGGCGGAAACGGAATCAGTCATATGCACCATAGTAGTGATGCGCGTGCATCTCATGACCCATTCCTCTCAGAAAGAACCTTGCAATGCATCACATCGCGGGATTTTGGCGCGGCAAGAACCACTCCGGGACCGCCCCCAGTCGCTACGCGACAGTCCCAAGCTGGCGTCAGAGCGTGGGCTGGTCCGTCTCCCCGCTCTGCTCGCCGGTCTCGCCCTCATCCTCCCGCAGTCCGGATTCGAGTCTCCGGTTGCGTTCGCGGAGCCTGTCGTTCTCCGCGGTCAGCTCGTGGATGTACCGGATCTGCTGCGCTATGAGCATATCGCGCAGGTCCTTGGCCTCCGATCCGCCGAAATTCTCGCGGATCGTGGCCGTGCGAATCGGTGCCGGCGGAATCAGCGGATTGCCGGTACGCGGGAACTTGTCAGCGGATATCGGCTCGGCGTCGTCATCAGCCGGTTCCATCATCTTCCAACGCGCGATGCACCGTTCGATGCGCTTGTATCCGATAAGCGCCGGGTCAAGCCCGACGTCGCGGAATATACCCGTCGGCGAGTCCCCCGCACGATACCGCTGCATGCAGTATTCGCGGAACTGGCCGGTGTATCGGATGCGGTTCCGTCCGACGCTGTTCACGGCAGGCAGTGAACGCAGGTAGTCAATCTCGTCGTCGTCAAACTCTCTGTCTTTCATGATGGTGCCCTCCAGCACTCTTCTCATCGATAGAGACGCACATGAAACGGAGGTTCGCCGGGATTCACTGCACTGTCTTCCCCGCAGTATCCTCCGAATCGGGACGCCCGCCCTGCCTCGTGAAAGGCAGGCGGATGGCCGAGTCAGCCGCCGATATACGGTTCACGGCGTGCACGGGTCATCATCGGCGACGTGCCTGGCAGCCGTGTCTCGCCCAAAACAGTCGCGACGGATGTCACCGCGGCGTAGGTCTCCGACTTCACAGGGACTTCCGAGGGTTCGGGGGTGTTCGGCGCGTCGGGGGTGGAGGTTTTCAGCACGGGCTTGGCATCGGCCATGGAATCGATCATGTGACCATCGACTTCGCCGGTCAGGATGACGTCGACGCCATTGGCGATGTCAAGCGTTGCGGCCAGAGCGATGTTGGCGGCCGGAGCGGCGGATCCGGCCTTGGCGGCGGTCAGCGGGGCCTCATCACCCACGCGCATGACTGGGGATTGCGCCTTGTGCACCGCGTTTGCGGCGGCGGCATCGCCTGTATATTTGCTGGATGATATTGATAATCGTTGCCTGAACCTGACGACGAAACGTCGATTTTCCCGAAACATGATACATCCTTCACTTCTTGCTTCGGGAGGGTTCATCCTACGCAAAAAGCGCAAAACAAGCCCCCCCCCCCGTGATTTTGAAGTGTAGCGCCAGCGGGAAGATATTTGGGGGACTATGTTTCTAAGGGGTTATGACGGGGAGTTACGGGGGTGTCTTTGGCGGCGCGATATGGTCATGCAGGAGACCCATATGTGTGCGCGAGCACGTCGGTATGGCCGGTCACCCCATACAGGTGCCCGGCCATACCGCAGCCGGTCACCGGCGACGGGAGCGCGCCGTCGTGATGGAGAATCCCGCGGCAAGCATGATGCACGCCGTCACTGCGAGCAGCAGCGTCTGGGCGCCCGTCTTCGAGAGGGTTTCCGTGCCCGCCGTGCCAGGTTTGGAGGTATCGGCGTTGCCGCCGGCGCCGGGCTTGACGCCACCGGGACGCTCGGTCTGCCCGCCGCTGCCAGGCTGCTCGGGATCCTCGCCACCTCCTGGTTCCTCACCGCCGCCGGGCTGCTTGCGCTCCAGCCCGTCGCGAGCCTGAGTCAGGGCCTTTACGGCCTTGTCCAGATCGCCCTGCGTGGTGGATCGCCGTCCGCACTCCTCCTGCGCGGCGGCCAACGCCTCGGCGAACGCCTTCCACGATTCGGCAGTGTAATCGCCTTCCTTGAGAGCCTGAGCCGACGCGATGGCGTCAGACAGCGGGCCACGGTCCAGACGCGCGTCGGACAGCGCGGCGATGGCATCATTCAGCCGTGCCGCAAGGGTGTCCACGTCGGCCTGGGAGATGTGCGCCATGTCGGTGTCTCCGGCGGCCGCAAGAGCCTCACGCATCGTCGCCCACGCAGCCCTGTCGTACTGCGATTCGACCAGACCGGTCGCCGCCCGCTTCGCCGCATCCAACGCGGCCGCATCGATGTGCACGATCGACTCGTTGAACGCGATCGTCGCCTGGCGCAGCGCGTCTGCCGCGGCGTCCACCTTATCGGCGTCTCCGGCGGCCGCATCGTGTGCGGCCTTGGCGTCGTCGATGGCCTGGCGCAGAGCGTCCGCGGCGCTTTGCGGATGCTGCCCCTCGTATTCGCCGACGCTGCCCGCCGTCTGCGCGTCCTCCAGCGTCTTGACCGCCGCATCCAGCACGACCTGATAGCGCTCCTGCGCGTCAAGCTGCGCGAGCGCCGTGTCGGCCGACCGCCGCAACGCAGCCGCGGTGTCATCGAGATCCTGTTGCGTCACCGTGCCGTAGGCGTCGGAGACCTGCTTGGCGCTTGACCTCGCCTCGGCCAATGCGGCCGACGACGCGGGCAGGCCATGCGCGTCCAGAGACGCGATCAGCGCCGCGGCGTCATCGATCGCCACATACAGCGCGTTGCGGTCGAGCGACACGTAGCCGGTGCGGTAGAACTCGGACACCGCGTCTTCGACGGTCGTCGTCCACCGGCCGGCCTCGCGCGAGGTCAGTCCGGCGTCCAGCGCCGCCCGCGCCCGCTCCAGCACGACTTCGAGCTTGGTCTTCGCCGCCCGGGTGACGTTGCCGGCGTATTCGCCGACGGTGAGCTTGCCGAGCGCGGTCTCGACGGACGAGAGGTAGCTTTCCAGAGACGCCCCTGCATCCGCCTGATACAGGTACAACTCGTTGATGGCGACGGGGTTCTCGTTGAGCACGGTGATGCGTACCGCGTCGGTGTAGACGGGCCGTGCAAGGCGGGCCACGATCTCCGGCTTCATCTGCGCATTGCCGGAATAGTCGGTCAGCGTCTTCCACTGGTCGGCTGCACCATCGCCCGCACCGCCGCCGTCCTGCGGCACCACGCGGTATTCGGCCTTGAACCGCACCGGCTCGCTGTTACCGGAGGCCAGCAGGCCGAGCATGTTGATGTCCGCGGCCTTCGCGAGCGTGAATGTCAGGGTCTTGTCGGCCGTGGCCGTCAAGGTGGCCGCGCTGTCGCGGTCTCCGTCCGTCAGCTTGGCGAGGTCGGCGGCCGTGAGCGTCGAGCCGTCCGAGGCCGTCGTCTTGGCGTCGCGAGCCACGTTGCCGGGCGTCGCGTAGACCTCGATCTCGGACACCAATGGCCATGCGGGCGAGCCGCTGGAGGGGATGCGGGCGTCGGCGATGTCCATGCGGATGCGTGTGATGCTCATGCCGACCGGCACGTCCATCACGATGCCCTGCTGTTTGCTCAGGTCGGCTTCGGTTCGTTCGGCGACCGTATGTTCGTCGCCGTTCGCGTCGATCACCTTCAACGTGAACTGCATGCTGCGGTCGGGCTGGCCTTCCTCGAACTTGAGCCGTATGCTGTCGACCTCACGGGCTTTGGCGTAGTCGAGCTGGAACCATGCCGGCGTGGCGCCGTCGCGGGACACCCATGCGGTCGCCTTGCCGTCCACCAGCGCGCCTGCGTTCTCGGGCGCGTCCTTGGTGGGCGACGACGTGATGGCGGCCGAGGTGGCGATGTTCACGCTTTCGATGGTGTCGCCGGCCTCCTGCAGCAGTTCGAGTTCGGCGAGCGCCGGCCATGCGGTGCCGCCGACCGACCCCGTGAACTCCACGGTGACGTGTTCGACCTCCTCGCCAAGATTCGCCGCATACACCTGATCGAGGGCGCCCTGGTTCTGCGTCTCGTCGATCAGTGTCCGCTCGGTACCGTCAGCGAGCCCCGCGACGACCCTGAACTGGAACAGGCGGCCGGCCGTCTCGAACACGAGCCGCACGCGGTCCACACGCTGCGCCGACGCCAGGTCGATCCGATACCAGTTCGGGTCTGACCCGTTGCCGACCCACAGCGTACCGTCGTCGCCGTCGTTGCCGTTCGACGCGGGCCGCTCGCTGGGGCCGGCGCTTGCGGCGCCGCCAAGCGCCAGATTCGTGTACTCGGGCTGCGGCTGCGCGGCTCCCCAGACGGACAGCTCGTAGATGCCGGTCAGGTCCCGCCCGTTCGTCGAATGCAACTTCCAACGCACCTTGGAGCCGAGTATGTCGGCGGCGACCTCGTTCTTGGAGCTGACGGCATCGGCTTCGCTGCGGCCTATCTCGACCCATCCCGAGCCGTTCCAGACATCGATCTCGTAGCGCAGCGGGAAGTCGGCCGCGATCTGCTGCAGGGTGATGCCGGCGCCGGTGATCGAATACGTGCCGTCGAGGTCGACCACCAGCGTGGCGTCGGTCTTGCCCGTCTGCGTCCAGCCGGTGTCGGTGTTGCCGTCGGTCACGTCCGGGACGACGGTGCCGGTGTCCTCGTCGGTCACGTCATGTCCCAGCGCCAGGTTCGTGCGTTCGACCGCGGTGCCACCGTCGGTGACGTCGTCCATCGCGGTGACCGAATACTGGTCGAGGATGATCTTGCCGAGCGCTTTCTGGTCGACGTCATCCGCGGCTTCGGTCGCGAAACCATACCCGTCCTCGTCGCTTTTGCGGTTCGCCCACTGCCAGCCGTAGTCGAACCAGTCCGGGTCGGTGAAGTCGGTGCCGTGCTCCAGTTTGTTCAGCCGGTTGTCCACGTACGTCTTCCACCGCCGATAGTAGTAGTCGCCGGTCAGCCCGGCCCACTGGCGGTTGGAATAGTCGATGAGCGAGCCGTTCTTGTTCAGACCCCACGTGGTGACGAGCGCACGCGCGTTGAGCTCGAACAGGTCGGCGGTCCAATCGTCCGCGCCGTCGAGCATCGTGCGGGCGTCGTCGATCCATGCGCCCACGAGGAAGTCGTCCGAGCTGGAAAGCAGCTTGTCCTGCGCCTTGATGATGTCCAGCATCCGGGACGACAGTGTCCGGAACGTCTCCAGATCGCCCGACTTGTACGCCTGCCCGGCGAGCGGCTGGTATTCCTGGAAGCTGTTGGCCAGCACCTGCCGCATCACGTCGACGTAATCGTAGCGGAAGCCGGCCGAGTCCTTGTACGAGTCATACGCCTGCTCGAACAGGGCCGCGGCCTTCTCGAACTGCCGCTTGTCGTAATCTATGTCGCTGTGGCCCCACGTGGACGCCGAGCCGATGGTGTTGTCGGACGGGCGGGCGTTGATGATGGATTCGCTCGCACCCTGATAGTATTCGCCGTCCGTGTGCTTGTAGGCGGTGTCAAGCAGGATGTCCCACGCCTTCTCGATCGTCCCGTCGGTTCCGCCGTACCGACGCTCGGCATACTCCTGCGTCCAGGAGCGATAGTCGACCGGATCCTGCTCCCAGGTCATGTCGAACAGCAGCTCGTAGACGATCGGCGAATTGTCGATGGCTTCGGGCGTGATGCCGATGCCGCGCATGTAACCGCTGGAGTTGTAGGCTTTCGTGATGTCCTGGGAGATCACCTCCGGCACTCCGTCAAGGCCCATGCGTCCGCCGAAGTTGTGCAACATGTTCCACACCCACGGCACGCCCTGGTTCTCCATCGCGCTGGCCTGCGAGCGCAGGTCGCTCTGCAGGTCGAGCACGAGCGCCTGGCCCTTGTCCGCGAGCCCGGAGAGCTTCGTCTCGTCGATGCCCCACTGCCACTGCTGCATCACCCACACGGCCGCCGGGTCATGGTCGAGCATCTTGCGCTGCACGGTGCGGTAGATGTCGACGATGTCGAAGCCGTCTGGAACCATGCCGCCCTCATGGAACGGATCGACCGCGTAGTAGTTCGACACCTTGCCGAACACGCTTTCCTGAGCTTTGTAGAACGTGTCGCCGACCTTCTGGAAGTAGTCCTCCTTGCCGGCCGCCTTGTCGGCGTCGGTCAGATACGTCTTGATCATGTACGGGCGGTCGAAACCGGACCATGTGCCGGACGACGCGGCCACCGACGTCGGGTTCTTCTCCTGGAAGTCGGCCGGCACCTGACCGCCGAAGCCCTGGATGACCGGCGTGATGCCGTACGCCTGCATGCGGTCGTGGATCCTGCGGCCGAGCTCGACGCGCTGCTCGAACCATGCGGCGGGCAGGGGGCCTCCGACCGAGTACAGGTTCTGCATGTAGAACCATGCGTAGTATCCCGGCCCGGACAGGTATTCGCGCACCTCGTCGTCGCTGTAGCCGTATTGGGTGAGCGTCTCGCGCAGCACCTCCTCCTGTCCGACGATGTCGAGCATGAGGTTCACGCCGTTCATCGCCGCCCAGTCGAGGAACGGCTCGTAATCATCCCAGTTCCAGAACGCCATCGTGTACGAGTAGGTGCAGAAGTTGAGCGCGTACCGGTACTCGTAGTTCGTGTATTTGAGGATTTTCCGGCCGACTGCAGGCAGGCTCTCCGGCATGGACAGCTGGGAGCCGAACAGCGGGTTGTAGTCGACCTTGCACCAGTGGCGCAGATAATAATTGAGGCCGGACGCGAGCGAGACGCCGTTGTTGCCGCGGATGGAGATCCGGCCGTCGCCGGCGTCTGAGATTTCGAACACGTCCTTGCCGTCAGCCTTGCCGCGCAGCTGGAAGTCGAACTTGTCGACCCACCGCTCGCCGATCACGCGGCCGACGAGGTTTCTGACCTCGGTGACGGTCTTCTCGGCGGCATAGTCGGAGTCGGTCTCTACGCGGGCCCACTCCCGGCCCCACGAGCTTGAGTCGAAGTCGGTGACGGAGATGGCCTTGGGGCTGGCCTGCTCGTCGGAGACCTTGGTGCCGTGGAAAGCGACTTCGGCGAGGTTGACCTGCTGGGCGGCGGAGTTGTAGCTGACGCTGATGCGCGCGTATGCGGCTTCGGTGGCATCGATGGGATGCGTGTCGGCGGCACCGGTCGCGGGGGCGTCATCGCTCTTGTAGGCCACCTTGCCGTAGTCGGCGCCGTCCTTGGACAGATAGACCTCGTAGTGGTAGTACGAGCCGGCGAGGTTGGTGATGTCGATCTGCGAGATGCTGTATGCGCCGTGCAGGTCGAAGTCGAGGAAGCGGCGGTAGTCCTGCATCGACGAGTCTGCGGGTGACTGCCAGTAGGTCGCCGGATCGCCGTCGACTGCGGCGGGCGCAGCATGGCCGTCCGCGGCGGCACCGCGCGCCGTGACGCCGGCGATCGCCGGTTCCACGGCGCGCGCGAGACGTCCGGATGTGATCAGGCCGCACATGAGTGTCGCCATGGCGACGAGCAGGGCCGTCGCGCGACGCCGCCATGATCGGGGGCAGGTCGGAGGATGTTCGGGCGAGTGCCCACGACGATGACGAGCGGATGAAACCATCATTGGTCGCCCTTGCCTTCTCTTGATTTTCAGTAAGAACCGCACCGGCGAACATTGCCGGATCTTGTTAACAATATATACAAAGAATGGGACATGGCGCGCCCGCGTCACACCGCGCCGCGCCGCTTTCAACCGCCCCTGTACCACACAATGCGATTTTTGGCGGTTTTTGTGCTGGTGTGGTACAGCGCCGATTCAGGACAATTCGGGCGAATTCCTCAGATCATTGGAAAATGGCGGTTCCTGAATTCTTGTTCGTTGCCATACCAGCTCAAAAACGCGTCGAAATCGCATTGTGTGGCAAACGCTGTGCCACACAATGCGATTTTGACCACAAATTGACGTGGTGTGGCACAATCCCCAGATGCCGGACCGCGGATATGCCGGCAATAGACAAAAAGGGTTCCAGGCGATGCACCCGGAACCCCGATATGCGGACAGGGCGAGATTCGAACTCGCGGTGGCTTGCACCACAACGGTTTTCAAGACCGTCTCTTTAGGCCGCTCAGACACCTGTCCTTATGTGCGCCACGAAGCGCACAAGATTCAATTATACATCCGGCGCGGATGTTCTCCGCCACCGGATACGGTCGACGCCGAAGCGATCAGGCTTCCCACTTGGTCGGCTCGATGACTTCCTTGCCGCCCATGTAGGGGCGCATGGCCTGCGGAATCTCGATGGAGCCATCCTTCTGCTGATGGTTCTCCAGGATCGCGACGAGCCAGCGCGTGGTGGCCAGCGTGCCGTTGAGCGTGGAGACCGCGCGGGTGGAACCGTCCTCGTTGCGCTCGCGGATGTTCAGGCGGCGGGCCTGGTACTCGGTGCAGTTCGAGGTGGAGGTGAGCTCGCGGTAGCGGCCCTGGGTCGGGATCCACGCCTCGGTGTCGAACTTGCGGGCTGCGGAGGAGCCGAGATCGCCGGCGGCGGTGTCGATGACGCGGTACGGCACCTCGACCTTGGCGAGCATCTCCTCCTCCATGCTCAGCAGGTGCTGGTGCTCCTTGTAGGAGTCCTCCTGCTTGGTGTAGACGAACATCTCCACCTTGTCGAACTGGTGCACGCGGATGATGCCGGACGTATCCTTGCCTGCGGCGCCGGCCTCGCGGCGGTAGCAGGAGCTCCAGCCGCAGTAGCGCAGCGGGCCGTTGGACAGGTCGAGGATCTCGTTCTCGTGCATGCCGGCGAGCGCCACCTCGGAGGTGCCGACCAGGTACTGCTCGTCAGGCTCGCGAAGACGGTAGATCTCGTCGGCGTGGGAGTTGAGGAAGCCGGTGCCGGCCATGACCTCGGGACGCACCAGCGTCGGGGTGATGGCGAGCACGAAGCCGTGCTTCTCGGCCTGATCGACGGCCATGGTCAGCATGGCGATCTGCATGCGGGCGACCGCGCCGCGCAGGAAGTAGAAGCGGGAGCCGCCGACCTTGACGCCGCGGCGCATGTCGATGCCGGCCACGCCGGTGCCGAGGGTCAGGTGGTCTTTCGGCTCGAAGCCTTCGGCCGCGAAGTCGCGGGGCTGGCCGACCTTCTTGACGACAACGTAATCATCCTCGCCGCCTTCCGGGGCCTCGGGTTCGACGACGTTCGACAGCTTCCACATGGCGGTGGTGTATTCCCCGGCGGCGGCGTCCGCGGCGGCCTTGTACTCGGCGACCTTGGCGGACAGCTCCTTGGTCTGCGCGATCAGCGCGGCCTTCTCGTCGGCGGGCGCGGCGGCAACCTTCTTGCCGATCTCCTTCTGCTGGGCGCGGGCCTCCTCGAACTCCTTGAGCGCGGAGCGACGGGTCTCGTCGGAGCGCAGCACCTCGTCGACCAGTTCGACGGATTCGCCGCGCTTGCGCTGGGATTCCTTGACAATGTCAGCATGTTCGCGAATGAATTGAATATCAAGCATGTGCCTAACACTACCGCCGTAAGCCGACACGGACAATACCCCTCGACCGGCGCGGCCGTTGCATCGCCGCATCCGACTACGGAGCCGGAGAACAGAGTTCCGAGCGGATTCACACGACGTTCATTGCGGCTCCATGTGCCGTCTCTTCGGGCTTCCTACGCTGGCGTTGCACATCGGTTCCCGTGCGACGACCGTTCGCGCCCTGCGACGCGTCGCGCGGGAATCTTTAGCAAGAAGGAGTATTCATGCGTATTTCAACACGCATTCAAAGCCTGCTGGTCTCGGCAGCGCTGCTGGTGCCGCTGGTGGCGACGCCAGTCACCGCAGCCTACGCGCAGCCGACCGAGGAAAAGACCGCGGCGTCCTGGTCGGGCGTCGTCATCAACGAGGCGTATCTGTCCGGCGGCAGCAAGGGCGCCGCATACAAGAACAAATTCATCGAACTGTACAACACCACCGACAATGACGTGACGCTCGACGGCACCTCGCTGCAGTACCGTCCGGCGAGCGGCACGGGCGCGAGCAACGCCGCCGCCGACCTGACCGGCGTCATCAAGGCCAAGGGCCACTATCTGATCAAGGCGGGCTCGAACGGCTCCGACGGTGCCGAGCTGCCGCAAGCGGACGCCACCGCCACCAACCTCAACGCCAGCGGCACCAAAGGCACGCTGTTCCTCGCCGCCACGACAAGCAAGCTCAGCCCGGCCGTCGGCGACACCACGGCGAACGCCGACATCATCGACGCGCTCGGCTACGGCGACACCAACACGTTCGAGAAGGCGGCTGCCACCGCGCCGAAGAGCAACGCCGACGTGAAGTCGCTGAACCGCGCGAACGGCGTGGACACAAACGACAACAGCGCCGACTTCACGCTGAGCGCCGACATCACCCCCGAAGGCACCGGCGAAGGATCCCAGCCGACACCGAAACCAGACCCGACGCCCGGCGACTGCCCGACCGGCGAGGCCGAAATCGCGCAGATCCAGGGCACCACCGACACCAGCCCGTGTGTCGGCAAGACCGTGACCACCACAGGCGTGGTGACCGCGGCCTACCCGGACGGCGGATTCAACGGCTACACCATCCAGACGCCGGCAACCGGAGGCGCGGTCAACCTCGCCGAGCACAAGGCGTCCGACGGCCTGTTCGTATACGATTCGAAGAACGTCAAGGATCTTCAGATCGGCGACTATGTCAAGGTCAACGGCACGATCAGCGAATACTACGGCCTGACCGAGCTCAACGCGAGCTCCGTCACGAAGCTCTCCGACAAGGTCGAGGCCCCGAAGGCCTCCACCATGGCGTTCCCGAAGACCGACACCGAGCGCGAAAGCCTGGAAAGCATGCTGATCGCGCCGCAGGGCGACTACACCGTTTCGGACGTGTACAACACGAACAAGTACGGCGAGATCGGACTCGCGGCATCGAACAAGCCGTTCCTCAACCCCACCGTCAAGGGCCTCAAGGGCGACGCCGAAACCGGTGCCGCATACCAGGCCGAACTCGACCGCATCGAAGCCGAGGGCGTGTACCTGGACGACGGCTCCAGCCGCAACTTCCTCGACACGAAGTACCCGGACAACGCCGACACGCCGCTGCCGTACCTGTCGAACGACCAGCCGGTGCGCGTGGGCGAGAAGGTCACGTTCACCAAGCCCGTCGTGCTCGACTACCGCAACAGCGCGTGGCGCTTCCAGCCGACCGAACGCCTGACCGGAGACAACGCCGACGCGCAGCCGGTGACGTTCACCAGCACCCGCACCGACACGCCCGATCTGGCCGCGGTCGGAGGCGATATCAGGCTCGCCACGTTCAACGTGCTCAACTACTTCTCCACCACCGCCGACAAGACCGGCTGCTCCACGAGCAACGCCTACACCGACCGCGACGGCAACCCGGTCACCGCGAAGAACTGCGACGTGCGCGGCGCATGGGACAAGGCCAACATGGAACGCCAGCGGGCGAAGATCGTCAAGGCCATCAACAACCTCGGCGCCGACGTGGTCTCGCTGGAGGAGATCGAGAACTCTGCCAAGGCCGCCAGCTCCGTGCCGGCATCATTCAAGGGCGAGCGCCGCGACTACGCGCTCGCCACGCTGGTCGACGCGCTCAACGAGCAGGCCGGCGAAGGCACCTGGGCCTACGTGCCCAGCCCGCAGACCGTCCCCGACCTCGACGTGGAGGACGTGATCCGCACCGCGTTCATCTACAAGCCCACCAAGGTCGCGACCGTCGGCGCAACCCGAATCCTCACCGACTCCGACGCGTTCAACGGCAAGAACGGCTACGAGCACGGCCGCCAGCCCGACGCCCAGGCGTTCAAGGCCAAGGGCACCGCCGACTCCGACGCGTTCCTCGTCGTCGCCAACCACTTCAAGTCCAAGGGCTCGGCGAGCAACGCGCTCAACCAGGATCCCGGCGACGGCTCCGGCAACGCCGACTACACCCGTCAAGCGCAAGCCGACGCGCTGCTCGCGTTCACCGATGAGGTGAAGAGCGATCTCAAGCTGGAGAAGGTCTTCCTCGTCGGCGACTTCAACGCCTACTACGCCGAAAAACCGATCCAGAAGATCGTGGCGGCCGGATACACCGACCTGAGCGAGCAGGTGAGCGAAAAGACCGGCAAGTACACCTACGCCTACACCGTCAAGGACGAATCCGGCAACACGAACGGAGGGGTCGGCTCGCTCGACCACATCTTCGCCAACGAGGCTGCGATGCGGTCCGTGACCGGCGCGGACATCTGGAACATCAACTCCGTCGAATCCGTGGCGCTGGAATACTCGCGCTACAACTACAATGCGAAGAACCTGTACCAGGCCGATCAGTTCCGCGCCTCCGACCATGATCCGGTGATCATCGGAATCTCGGCCTCCGGCACGACCGGCGGCACGGCCACGCTGAATCTGCTGAATTTCAACGATTTCCATGGCCGTATCGGCAAGAACCTGACGGTGCCGTTCGCCGCTACCATCGAGCAGCTGCGCGCCGAGCACCCGGATTCGTCGCTGCTGCTGGCGGCCGGCGACAGCATCGGCGCCTCGCTGTTCAATTCGTCGGTGCAGAAGGACCAGCCGACCATCGACGTGCTCAACGCGCTGGGGCTCAAGGCCTCCGCGGTCGGCAACCACGAGTTCGACCAGGGGTACGACGACCTGACCGGCCGCGTGATCGGCACCGACGGCAAGCGCAACGCGCAGTGGGATTATCTCGGCGCGAACGTGTACAAGAAGGGCACCGGTACGCCGGCGCTTCAGGAATACAGCATCCAGAACGTCAATGGCGTGCGGGTCGGTGTGATCGGCGTGGTCACGCAGGAGACCTCCACGCTCGTCTCCCCCGGCGGCATCGAAGGCATCGAGTTCGGCGATCCGGTCGAGGCCGTGAACCGCGTGGCCCGTCAGCTCACCGACGGCGACGAGTCGAACGGCGAGGCCGACGTGATCGTGGCCGAATACCACGAGGGGGCCGCCTCCAACGAGGATGACGCCACCGCCAAGCCGACCATCGACGAGCAGAAGGCCGCCAGCCCGGTGTTCAAGAAGATCGTCGACGACACCGACCCGGCGGTCGACGTGATCTTCACCGCGCACACGCACATGAAGTACTCGTACACCGATCCGGCCCACAACGGACGCCCGGTCATCCAGACCGGCAGCTACGCCGCGAACATCGGCCAGGTCGTGCTCGACTACGACAAGGCCACCGGCACCGTCACCTACCGCAAGTCCGGCAACGTGGCGGTCGACACCAGCAAGAGCGACGACGAGCTCGCGGCCGCCGGCGACGACACCGTCAGGAACGTGAAGAGCATCGTCGACGCCGCCGTGGCCAAGGGCCAGGAGGAAGGCGACAAGCCAGTCGGCTCCATCGCCGCCGACATCACCACCGCCTTCAAGGACGGCGCGCGCGACGACCGTGCCTCCGAATCCACGATGGGTAACCTCGTCGCCGACTCGCTGCTCGACTCACTGTCGTCCGAGGACCGCGGCGGCGCCGAAATCGGCGTGGTGAACCCCGGCGGCCTGCGCGCCGAATTCTGCAAGACCGGCGACAACGAGAAGTGCACGATCGCCGCCGACGGCACCATCACCTATGCCCAGGCCAACGCCGTGCTGCCGTTCCTCAACAACCTGTGGACCACCACACTCACCGGAGCCCAGTTCAAGGAAGCCCTCGAACAGCAGTGGCAGACCGACGCCGACGGCAACGTGCCCTCCCGCCCGTACCTGCAGCTCGGCCTGTCGCACAACGTCTCCTACACCTATGATCCGAACGCGGCGCAGGGCAATCACATCACTTCGGTGACCGTGAACGGCAAGCCGCTCGACCTCAAGCGCGAGTACCGCATCGGATCCTTCTCGTTCCTGCTGCAGGGCGGCGACAACTTCCGCGCCTTCGCCGCCGGCAAGGACACGAAGGACACCGGTCTGGTCGACCGTGACGCATGGATCGACTACATCTCCAAGAACTCGCCGCTCAAGCCGCGCTACGACCGTCGCGCGGTGGCCGTCACCGGCATCCCGGCCGATGGCAAGGTCACGGCCGGTACCTCGTTCGATCTGCAGTTCTCGAAGCTCACGCTCACCTCGCTGGGCGTGCCCGCCGAGACCAAGCTGGTCGCCACGATCGACGGCACCGAGGTCGGCTCCGCGGCCGTCAAGGACGGCGACACCGCCACATTGCAGGTCGCGGTTCCCGCCGGGCTGCCGGCTGGCGCGGCGACGCTCACCGTCAAGGCCGTGACCAACGGCACAACCGTGACGCTGCCGCTGACCGTCGCCACCGGCACCTCGACCGAACCTCAGCCCGGCAAGCCCGGCCAGACCGAGCAGCCTGGTCAGACGAAGCCCGGTACGGGCGATGAACGGCACGACGGCGCGAACAACGCAGCCGGCAATGGCGGCAACGCCGGCGCCGTCGAGCAGCTGTCGCAGACCGGCGCACCCGTGGTGGCGGTGGTCGTCGCCATGATGGCGCTGCTGGCCGCCGGTCTCACCGCGGTCCGCACGTCGAAGCGAGCCGATCGCATACGCTGACCGGCCAGCTGAACTGGCCACAGTCCTCCGCGTGGTGGGACGCGCCCCAACGGGTGCCTCCTGCCACGCGGTTTTTTTATGCGCGCAGCGAGACCGGGAGTGGTCGCCAACACACCAAGCCACCGTCAGACTCGCTACGCGAGCCAGCTCCCACCAGCAGGAGCAAGACGACGCACCTCCCAATGACAACACAAGACCGAGGCCGGTCGCCGTGGCATCCGCTTCGTTCCTCTCCCCACGCATGCCCCCGCCCGTGAATATCGTGTGGGAATCGTCGAATTTCGGCAGGGCGAAACCATTACAAGCCACTTGAACGTTCACAATGGGAGGTATGCCGCTAGCCGCCATCATCACCATAGCCGTCATCGCCGGCGTCATCGTCCTCATCGTCGCCGTGACGTTCGCCCTGCGCGCCCGCCGCCACAAGCGCCTGTCGCAACAGCTCGTCAAACGCGACGACGATCAGGTGCATTACGTCTTCGTCGTGAACCCGTCCAAGCCGCAGGCCGCCCAGCGGCGCGCGCACATCGAACAGTTCTGCCGTGACAAGGGACTGACCGACGTGGAATTCATCGACACGCAGCTCGACAAGGACGGCCGCGCATGCGCCAAGGAGGCGCTCGCCAACGGCGCCGACGTGGTGGTCGCGGTCGGCGGCGACGGCACTGTCCGCACGGTCGCGAGCGCTATGTCCGGCACCGGCCATGCCATGGGCATCATCCCGATCGGCACCGGCAACCTGTTCGCCCGCAACATGGGTATTCCGATCGACGACATCGACGCGGCGCTCACCGTCGCCACATCGCACGGGTCGCGGCACGTGGACGTCGGCCGTCTCTCGCTGCTGGACGATCCGAAGGCCGATCACGGCCACGCATTCCTGATCATCGCCGGGGTCGGTTTCGATGCCGCCATGATCGACGACACCGACCCGCAGCTGAAGAAGAACATCAGCTGGCTGGCGTATTTCGTCGGCGGCGTGAAGAACCTGTTCACCCCGAAATACCGGGGCGACGTGACCATCACCAGCACGGACGGCAGCATGCACACCCGTCATGGCGTGGCATTCCGCACGTTCATGGCCGGCAACTGCGGGCAGATCCCCGTGTTCTCGCTGATGCCCAACGCCTCATACGACGATGGCATCCTCGATTTCGAGATCATCGACACATCGGGCGGCATTTTCGGCTGGGCGAACCTGTTCGGCGATGTAGTGCACCAGACCATCACCGGCAAGCCCGGATCGAACCCACTGTCGACGAATTCGACGATGGACCAGATTCAGGGAGTGAGCGCGGAGATCACGCTGGAGAAGCCGGTGCTGGCCCAGGTCGACGGCGACATGCTCGGCCGCACGCGGCATCTGAGATTCACCGTCGACCGCGAGGCGCTGTGCGTGCGCGTGCCGGAGGTCGCGCCCGACATGTCAGCGACGGGAATCATCCCGCCGATTCGCGATTGATACGAAACCGACGCTCTCAAAACTTGCAGATAGAGGCCGTTTTTCATGGAAAATGGCCTCTATCTGCAAGTTTTGAGAGCGCTACTCATGCTTACGCGCATCCGCGACGACCCGTGCGACGTGCAACGCCAGGTATGCGACCTCATCTTCGGTGAGGTTGGAGCCCAGACGCAGCGAGGCGACGGTGCCGATGGTCTGCGCGCACTGCATGGCCTTGGGATATGACTGCCGGATCGATGCGATGATCGGCTCGGGTTCCTTGTCGAGCTGCTTGCCCTGATGGATGCGTACGAACAGGTAGCGCAAATGGGTGATGAACCGGCCGACGTTGACGCTGTGCTGATCAAGCGAGACGCCGTAGGTCTGCTCGATGATGGTCAGCATCTGCTGGATGACGCCGGTCATCTTGTATGTGTCGGACAGGTCGCCGTTCGCGAAGCCGGCGTTGACCAGATGCAACGCCAATGCCACGGCCTCGCTGCCGGGCAGGACACCGTTCAGGTGACGGTTGAGTTCATTGACCAGCCGCGAGGCCTGCGCGTACTCGGACGCGTACAGCGACTGGACTTCCGCCTGCAGCGGATATGCGATGTTGACGTGGCGCTGCGCCCTCTGCACCGCACCGGTGATGTGGTCGGCGAGCGCCATGACAAGCGTGGGCTGCGATTCGGCCTGTTCCGCGAGCCCGGTCGCCGTCATGGCGTCCGTCACCAGTCGAATGATCTCCGGAGGTATCTCGGACAGCAGTTCCGCGATATGGTCCGGGTCTCGGCCGTCGGCCGGAACGAACACGCGCACGATTTTCGCGTCGTCGACGCGCTGGCCGGGTTTGGCCTGGAATCCCAGGCCGCGCCCGGTGACGATGACCTCGCGGGCACCGTCCTTGGCGAGTACGACGTTGTTGTTGAACACGCGAAGAATTTTCACGGCATTCCTTCCGGCCGCTCGGCCGTTGCGCCGATTGGCTCTTGATGCGGTCAGCGCTGGATGTCCAGCACTTCCTGGCCCGCCTGCACGTCCACGCCCGTCTTCGGGGTGACGCCGGCAAGCGCCGCGGTGTTCAGCACCGTCATCAATGTCGTGGTGCTGTATCCCGCCTCCTTGACCTTATCAAAGTCGACGGTCACCAGCGTGTCGCCCGCGTTCACGCGCTGGTTGGCGCTGACGGCAACGTGGAAGCCCTCGCCGTTCATCTTCACCGTGTCGATGCCGACGTGCACCAGCACTTCGATGCCGTCGTCGGTCTTCAGGCCGAAGGCGTGACCGGTCTCGGCCACGGTCTGCAGCACGCCGGAGACCGGCGCGACCACGGTGGAATCAGTGGGCTGGATGCCCACACCCTCGCCGAGCGCGCGGGAGGCGAACACCGGGTCGCCGGCGTCGTCGAGCGACACGACATGGCCTGCGACGGGGGCGCCGACCGTGGTGGTGCGAACGGCGGTGGCAGTAGCGGTCGCGGTGGCGGTCGCCACCGGTGCAGCGTCCGCCGGCGCCGTCTCGACGGCGGTCCCGTCAGACTCGCTGGCGGCGTTCATCTCGGCCTTCTGCTCGGGAGTACGGTAATCGAGCATGATGATCAGCACCATCGAGACGATGAACGACACGGCGATGGAGACGGCGTACACCCACATCTGGCTGAACACCGGGATGGTGAGCAGGGAGGTGAACGCGAACGCGTTGGTGGTCACGCCGCGCACCGATTCGCCGGCTGCAGTGACGGACGGGAACAGCCAGCCGAGCACCGCGATGACGACGCCACCGGCGAAGCAGCCGACCAGCATGCGCTTGTAGATCAGCTTGTAGCGCAGGTGGATGCCGTACAGGCTCGGCTCGGACACGCCACCGAGCAGGCCGGCGGCGAGGGCGCCGAGCGAGGTCTGGCGCATGTCCTTGTTCTTGTCGCGGATGGAGATGAACAGCACGCCGGCGGTCGCGCCGAAGCAGGCGAAGTTCCACACGCCCATCGGGCCCTGGATGAAGTCGTAGCCAAGGGACTGGATGTTCATCAGCATCAGGGCGTTGAGCGGCCAGTGCAGGCCGAGCGGCACAAGGAACGGGTAGAGCATCGGGATCAGGATCGCGAAGATGAACGGGGCGTGGCCGTTGAGCCAGGCCAAGCCGACGCCGAGCCAGTTGCCGGCGAGGATGCCGAGCGGGCCGATGAGGAAGGCGGTGAGGGCGCCGACGATGATCATCGAGAAGAACGGCACGAACACGATCTGCACGCTGTCAGGGATAATCTTCTTGAGCCCGTGGTAGACGAGCGCGAGCACGGCAGCCATCAGCAGCGGCACGAACACGTTGCCGCTGTAGTCGTTGAGCAGCATCGGAATGCCAAACACCTTGGTCGAGCAGGAGGTGGTGCCCAGCGTGGCGCTCTTGACGCAGGTGGTCACGCCCTTCCACTTTTCGGAGTCCATCAGGTCGGCGAACTGCGGGGTCATCAGAGCGGCCATAATGGAGCCACCGAGCCACGGGTCGACCTTGAGCTTCTTCGAGGCGTTGTAGGCAATCATGATCGGCAGGAAGTAGAACACGCCCTTCCAGATGGCCTTGATGAACACCAGGCTGGTGTTGGCTTCCTCGCCCGGCACGATACCGATGGAGATGCACAGGTTGATCAGGGCGATGATGATCGACGCGCCGAGCAGCACGCCCAGGATCGGGCGGAACGAGTCGGACAGGTACTCGAAGAACGAGTCCATCCACGCGACTTTGCCGCGCACCTTGGCGCGTTCGGCGGCTTTGACGTCGGCATCGGACTGCGCCTTGTCGCCGGCGACCGCGCCCTTGCCAGCGCCGACGCCCGCCATCTCGGGCAGGTGCATGATGTTCTCGTACATCGTGGCGACCGCGCCGCCGATGACGACCTGGTAACGGTCGCCGGACTGCGGCACCGCTCCCAGCACGCCCTTCATGGTCTCCAGCCGGTGCTGGTCTACTTTGCCCGCGTCGACGAGTTCGAAGCGCAGGCGAGTCGCGCAGTGCGTCAGGCTCTTGACGTTGCCCGCGCCACCGATCGCTTCGATGATCTGCGATGCAGTTGATGCTGCCATCTCACATCCCTTTCCGTGAATCTTCCATTGATCCGTCTCCGGTGCCGGGCCGCAAAAAAAGACCTGAGATATGGATAGTCCTATCCGTATCTCAGGTCTTGCGTCTTGTCGACTTGCAACCCTGCATTGAGTCGATTGATATGTTAACTTCAGATGAACTGCGACACGCCGATAAATCACAAAGATGGCATCGCAACCATTCGGGCGATGAGCGGGTGGCCGATGCGCCCCGCCTTTCATCTATATAAACATCCATATAAGCATCATCGCCGGCTCATGCGACGCATGTTTCGCGGGCACCCGTCACTGTGCGCGGGTCACGTCACGCTGTGCGACCCCGCACCGAGTGACGCTATGACGAAAACCCTTGCAATCACTGGGCTTTGGGGATATCGTCACTGTGCGAGGGGTCGCGCAGCGTGACGCACCCCGCGCACAGTGACGCAAAACCCGCGCAGCGTGACGACCGGTCGGAACATAGAGCACCGACCGGCCGTATGGCGTGGAACCATTTTCGGATCTCGCCGCGCGAGACATCACCCGCAATTGACGGGGCGGGCGGCGCGCTCGCGGCTCAGCCCGCACGTACGCCGCCTTACGGACGCATCACGGCGCCCATCCGCGAAGACCCGCTACCGCTACAGCGTGAACTTCCGGGAAGCGGCGGCTCCGGTCGTGGCGAAATCGGAGCCCTTGGACTGCAGCGAGGCCACGGCCGTCACCTTGTGCGAGCCGGGCGCAAGCGCCTTCGGCAGACGAACCGTCCAGGCACCGGCGTTCCCGACGATCGCGACGTAGCTCTTGCCATCCACCGTCACCGTGACCTTCGCGCCGGCGGCGGCATCGACCATACCGGATATCTGGCCGGCGGCGAGCTTGGCGAACTTCGGCTGTCCGACGTTGATGGACAGGTTGAAGCCGTGCTTGAACATCGCCTCGGCGTTGTACTTGCTGTCAACGATGGCGAAGCCACCGGCGACCGCATCGTCATCGGCCGCGTCATCGCAGGAGCTCATGTTGCCGTACGAATCCACGCCGATCGAGTAGTGGCCGGACACGATGGCACCGCCCGAGTCACCGCTCAGCAGGAAGGCGCTGAAGTGGAAGTCGTACACGTCGAGCAGCTCGCCGTTGTCGTTCACGCTTTCGGTGACCTTGTCGGCGGTGACGACGCCGCATGTCCAACCGCTGGTCGAACCGGACTTGCAGGCGGGCATGCCGATGGTGACGCAGACGCGTCCCAGACCTGCAACGGGATGCCGTCATCCTGCGTGAAATTACCCACACCCTTGGTGGTCAGGTCTGGGCCGGTGGTGTCTGCGCCTCACGTGGACAGCTCGGCCGGGTTCTTGTACTTGCTCGTGGACAGGTCGAGCATACCGGCATCGTTGTTGTCGCCGACGTGGCCGTATGCGGTCGCGCCGACGGTGTCGCGCAAATCGGAGACGTTCTCCTTGCGGCTGCGTACGTGGTGGATGCCGGGCACTACCACGAACGCAGCCGATGGCACTGTCACTTTCGACCAGCTGCCGTTCGACGCTGCCGGCACGTACGAGTACACGCTCGTGCAGGTCGCCGGCAACGCCGATGGCGTCACGTATGACAGCACCGAGTACGCGGCGACCATCACCGTGACCGCGACGGCCGACAACACACTGACCGCCGCCGTCTCGTATGCGAAGGATGGCGAGACCGTTGACGCGGCCACGTTCGCCAACGCGCACAAGGCGCCGACGAAGCCTGGCGAGCCGACGCAGCCGGCTGAGCCCGGTAAGCCCGGTATCAGCCGACCAAGCCCAGCAAGCCGAAGGTCACGATCTTCAAGCCGCAGGTTCAGGTCGCGCCTTCCGCCGATGCGGTGAAGACGCTCGCGAAGACCGGTTCCACGACCGGTGCCATCGTGATTGCCGCCCTCTTCGCGGCAAACGCCAATCCATCAACCTCTCGCCGGTTCCAAGCGCCTTTGATTCCCCGTGCCGTTGGCATATCGGCGTCGATGTCCAACACAGACCGCCTCTGCCGTGCCATTTCCACTCGTCCCTTCCTCCCGCGTCTCCATCCCCTATGTTCCGCCCTTCGCCATCCTGTCCTCCGGGGCTATCCGTCGTACTCCGTCACTCCATTAATCAATCCTCTAGGGTCAATCGTGCTTCCTCACATCCTTGTCGCTGTGCCCCTTTTCCGCCGCGTCCCTTTCCTCCGTGTCTCTTTTCGCTGCATTCTTTTCCGCCTTCCCCCTCCCCGCCGTCATCCTCTTATCTGGTACACCGGTACATTACGGGTTCAAATAGCCGTTATTCACAATTGCATGTGCGAAATGGTCGTTTTTGGGCTTTGAAACGACCATTTCGCACGGGGAATACCAGATAACGGCTATTTGAACCCGTAATGTACCGGTGTACCTAATGACAGAGCGGATAGAGCTGGGCGCACATGGCATGCGCAGGCAGCACGCCCGGCAACATCACCAACATTCTCGAACAAAAAATCACAATTTCTCACAAAAACGTAACCCAAATGACACCGGTCGTGGCAAAATAGAAGCATGGTAGCAAACAATGCGGGCAAGCCCGCCACCCCAGCTGATCTGATCAATGTCGACGAAGTCATCGGCAAGTACTATGACCTCGTCCCCGACCCGGCGGTTCCGGAGCAGCGTGTCATCTTCGGCACGTCCGGCCACCGTGGCTCGTCACTGAAGACCTCGTTCAACGAGGCCCACATCGTCGCCATCACACAGGCCATCGCCGAGTACCGCAAGAAGGCCGGCGTCACCGGCCCGCTGTACCTCGGACGCGACACCCACGCCCTGTCCGGTCCGGCCGAGAAGACCGCCATAGAGGTGCTCGTCGCCAACGGCGTGCACGTGCGCGTCGACTCCCGCGGCGATTTCGTCCCCACGCCAGTCGTCTCCCAGGCGATCCTGACGCACAACCGCGCGGCCGACGGCACCCAGCGCTTCGAAGGCGAGGGCCTGGCCGACGGCATCGTGGTCACCCCGAGCCACAACCCGCCCACCGATGGCGGCTTCAAGTACGATCCGGTCACCGGCGGCCCGGCACCGGCCGAGACCACCAACGCCATCGCCGCCCGCGCCAACGAACTGCTCGGCGACTTCAAGTCCATCAAGCGAGTGCCCTACGAGGAGGCCATCAAGTCCGAGTACGTCGAGGGCTTCGACTTCCGCGAGCACTACGTCGCCGACCTGGGCAACGTCATCGACTTCGACGTGATCCGCGACTCCGGCGTGCGCCTGGGCATCGATCCGCTTGGCGGCGCCTCCGTGAACTATTGGCCGCTCATCAACGAGAAGTACGGCCTGAACATCGGCGTGGTGCGCCCCGAGGTCGACCCGACCTGGCGCTTCATGACCATCGACCACGACGGCAAGATCCGCATGGATCCGAGCTCCCCGTACGCGATGAAGGGCCTCGTGGACCAGCTCAACGCCGGTGCCTGGGACAAGTACGACCTGGTGGGCGGCACCGACCCGGACGCCGACCGCCACGGCATCGTCTGCCCGAACTGGGGCGTGATGAACCCGAACCATTACATCGCCGTGTGCGTCGAGTACCTGTTCGGCGGCAACCGTCCGGGCTGGCCGGAAGGCACCGGCATCGGCAAGACCCTGGTCTCCTCCTCCCTGATCGACCGCGTGGCCTCGTCCATCAACGCGAAGCTCGTCGAGGTTCCGGTCGGCTTCAAGTGGTTCGTGGATCCGCTGTTCAGCGGCGAGGTCGCGTTCGGCGGCGAGGAGAGCTCCGGCATGAGCTTCCTGCGCCGCGACGGCCGCGTGTGGACCACCGACAAGGATGGTCTGATCCCCGACCTGCTGGCCGCCGAGATCACCGCCAAGACCGGCAAGAACCCCGCGCAGCTGCATCAGGATCAGGTGGCTCGCTTCGGCGAGAGCTGGTACAAGCGCGTCGACACCCCGACTACGCTGGAGCAGAAGGCCAAGTTCGCCAAGCTCACCGGCGATGACGTGGCCGCCACGCAGCTGGCCGGCGAGGACATCACCGCCAAGCTGACCGAGGCGCCGGGCAATCACGCCAAGATCGGCGGCCTGAAGGTCACCACCAAGGATAACTGGTTCGCGGCCCGCCCGTCCGGCACCGAGAACATCTACAAGGTGTACGCCGAATCCTTCGTCTCCCCCGAGGCGCTCGACAAGGTGCTCGACGAGGCCAAGCTCGTCGTCGACAAGGCATTGGGCGAATGAGATCCACGCAACGCATGGCCGGGCTGGCGGCCCGTTAGCCACCAAACGACCGACCCCGAGGCCCTTTGCGGATCAGCTTCCGCGAAGGGCCTTCGCATTACACCCATGGGCCGTCTGGATGAACGCCGTGACCGGGCCCACCTCGGGTGTGGATAACCATGTGGATAAGTCCGATTCACGCTTCGCTCCGCCCACCGCATCTGATATGATGACGGTATCATAGCCGCATAGGACAGGACTACGGCTCCGACTTCGGCGCGCGTGCGTACAGTGGTGCGCCCACTCGCGTCGACCGGTCCCATCGTCGCCAAGGAAGGGGACGAAAGACGGATACACCTCGGTTTGGGCGCACCACCATCCGCATAAGTAAGGACATCACCATGACCAGCACCAGCAGCACCGACGTTCCATCCGCGATTTCCGCGGACGCCCTCATCATCGGATTCGGCAAGGGAGGCAAGACATTGGCCGCAAAGCTCGCTTCAACGGGCCGAACGGTCGTCGTGGCCGAAGCGAGCGCCGACATGTACGGAGGCACCTGCATCAATATCGGATGCCTGCCGTCCAAATCACTGATCCTCTCCGCCGATCGGGCGCGGCGAGAGGGCGCGAACCGTACCGCCGAAACCCGCGAAGCGGCATTCGAAGCCGCCATCAGGGAGAAGCGGCGCGTCACCGCGATGTTGCGCGACAGGAACTACCATAAGCTGGCCGACCAGGACAACATCACCGTGATCACCGGCCGCGCGCGCTTCACCGGCGCCCACAGTGCGGAAATCACCACCGCCGACGGACCGGTCGCCGTGGCCGCGGACATGATGTTCATCAACACCGGTGCTACGCCGCACATTCCGGACATTCCCGGCATTCGCACCACGCCGGGCGTATACACCAGCACCGGTCTGATGGACGTCGACGAGCTTCCGCAACGGCTGGTGATCATCGGCGCCGGATTCATCGGACTTGAGTTCGCTTCGATGTTCGCCGATTTCGGCACGGCGGTCACCGTGCTGCAGCACAGCGACGAGTTCCTGCCACGCGAGGACGAGGATGTGGCGGCCGCGATCCGTGCACAGCTGGAATCGCAGGGGGTCAGGTTCTTGTTCGGCGCGGACACCAAGGCGATCACATCGGCCGATGACGGCATCAGGCTGTCCGTCTCGATGAGGGGCACGTCGGACGTCGGCTCCGAAGCGCGTCTGTGCCTGTCCACCGACGCGGTGTTGGTGGCCACCGGACGCACGCCGAACGTCGAGGGCCTGAATCTCGAGGCGGCGGGCGTGGAACTCACCGAACGCGGCGCCGTGAAGGTCGACGACCTGCTGCGTACCACCGCCGACGGCATCTGGGCTTTGGGCGACGTGAACGGCGGCCCGCAGCACACGTACATCTCGCTGGACGACTACCGCGTAGTATGGTCTCAGCTGAACGGTTCCGCGCGCCCGTACACGCTGAGCGACCGTCGCAACGTGCCGTCAAGCACGTTCCTGCACACGCCGTATTCGCGCGTGGGCCTGAATGAGCGCGAGGCGAAGGCGGCGGGACTGGATTACGTGGTCAAGCGACTGCCGGTGGCCACGGTGCCCAAGGCCCAGGTGATGCGTCGGCCGGAGGGCATGATGAAGGCGCTCGTCGAGAACGGCACCGACCGCATTCTCGGCGCGATGCTGCTCGCCGCCGAATCGCACGAGGTGATCAACATCGTCAAGCTGGCGATGGATATGGGCGCGCCGGCCAGTACGCTGCGCGACATGATGTTCACGCATCCGACCATGGCCGAAGCGCTGAACGACCTGTTCGCGTAACGGGCGCGGATCGCGCGTGTCCGCGATACATTTGCACAGCGTCCAACAAATCGGGGCTCCCCTCCTTGGATTGGAGGGGAGCCCCTTGGGTTATCGGCTAGTCAGCCTGCCGTCACGCCTCGCGGCGGCGACGGGCGTAGGCCACGGCGCCCAGGCCAGCGCACGTGGCGAGCGCGATGATGATCGCGAACACCTGCACGTCGGCGCCGGTCTTGGAGATGTCGTCACCCTTATGAGTGCCGCTCTGGGTTCCGTCGCCCTTGTTGCCACCGGGTGCCTGCGACTTGAGAGTCAGGCCCTTGATGGCGGCTTCGAGCGCGTCGGCCATCGCGTCGACCTTGCTCTGCTGGTCGATGGTCAGTCCGCGCTTCACGGCCTTCTTGGCCGCCTCGAACTTCGCCACCGAGTCGGCGGTGTAGCCGCTCAGGTCCGAGGGGACCTTGGCGAGCAGGTCATCGATCTTGCCGTAGTCCGCGGACTTGTAGGCAAGCTTGGCCTCGGCGGCTTCGAACGCCTCCTTGGCTTCGGTGAACTCGGCAATCCCGACTTCGCCTTCACCGGCGGCGGCCAGCTTCTTCAGCGCCTTGTAGGCGTCGGAGTAGGCCTTGTAGCTGGCGTCGGTGTAGTAGCCCTTGTCGTTGTCCTTGAGCTTGATGCCGTCCACGTAGTCCTTGACACCGGTGGCGCGGGCATCCAGCTTGGCGACCGCGGCGTCGATGGCGGCGACGCGCTCGGCGAGCTCCTTGACGGTGCCGGACTTGTACAGCGTGTCGAGACCCTTGACGACCGGGTCGGAGGTGGTGTCGTCCTTCGCGGCGAGCAGCTTGGAGAGCGCCTCGTAGCTGGCCGTGGTGTACTTGGACGAGTCAACCTTGCCGGCTTCGGCGACCTTCGCCTTGAGTTCGACGGTGGAGACCAGGGCCTCCTTCGCCGCCTTCATGGCGTCGATGTTCTGCTGGTTGAGGCCGGCATCCCCCTTGGCCTTGTCGCTCTTCGCCTTGGCGATGGCGTCGGTCAGGGCCTTGTAGCTGTCGGTGGTGTACTCGCTGCCGTTAACCTTTTCCATGTCGGCGATGGTCTCGTCGAGCACGGTGGTGTCGGGCGGCGTCGTGGTGCGCACCAGCGCGTTCTCGGCAGTGGTCAGCGCGGTCAGCGCGGCGGCCACCGAATCGGTGGTGCCGTTGACCAGCTCCGCCTTTGCGGCCTTGAGCGCGTCGGAGTACGCCTTCCACGAGTCGGCGGTGTAGTTCGCCTCCACGTAGTTGCTCTCGTGCGCGATCTGGGCCTTGAGGGCGGCGACGTTCACCAGCGCGGTCTTGGCGGTGGTGTACTCGGCGGTCTTGGTCTTGAACGTGGCCGGCTTGGTGCCGTCGGCGGCGATCAGGGTGTCGAGCGCCTCCTTAGCGGCCTTGAAAGCCGCGTAGGAGTTCGTGGTGTAGTCGGCCTCGTCGATCGTGGCGAAGCTGTCGACGGCGATCGTCGCGAGCTCACGCTGGTAGGTGGAGTCCTTCAGCGCGGCGAGAGCGTCATCGACGGCCTTCTTGAGGCTTGCGGCGTCTGCTGTGGACAGGTTGTTCGTGTCCTTCAGCGCTTCCTTGACCTCGTCGAGCGCGTCGGTGTACGCGGTGAACGTCACTGTCGTGTAGAAGTGGCCGTCGTTGGTGACGGCTGCGTCCACGAGCTTGCGCAGCGCGGCGACCGCGGCGGCGTCGGCCTTGGTCTGCGCGGCGTCGATGGCGCTTTGCACGGCGCTGGCTGCGGCGTCGATCGAAGCCTTGCCGACCAGCGGGCTGCCGTACACAGCCTGGGCGGTGGCCTTGGCCTCGTCATACGCGGTCTTGGCGTTCGCGGTCCAGGCGGAAGTGTCGACGGTCGCGTCGATCTTCTCCTTGAGCGCCGCCTTGGCCGTGGTGATGTCGGCGTCGGTGTCGGCCGAGTCGAGCGTGATGAACTCGGAGATCTCGGGGATGGCGTCACCCCACGCGATCTTGACGCTGAGCAGCTGCTTGCCGTCCGGCACCTTGAACTCGTTGATCGCCTGTTCCAGCGTTCCGAACGTCACCTCGGAGGTGGAGCGGGCGGCTGTACGAGCCGTCACACCGGAAGTGGTTCCGGTCGCCGCGTCGTACACCGTACCGGTGACGGTCGCGCCACTGGCGGCACCCGACTGCACGATGCGGAACGACTTGATGTCGCTCGGGTCATCGATCTTGTAGGTCAGGGAGCCATCGGCCGCACTCGGCTTGTACGTGGTGGTCAGGTCGCCGTCGATCATGTTGCTCGGCGCGTGGCCGCGCTCCTCGACCTTGGTGGCGGAGAACGCCGCGTTCGCCTCGGTGGAGACGTAGGCGCCCTGATTCACCATGAACTCGTTGAACGCGAGTGCACGCTGCGGGTAGTCGGCGGTGGTCAGCAGACGCAGGTAGCGCATGCCGGTGCCGTTGGCGATGTCGTCCTTGCCGTAGTAGAAGACATTCGGGTAGTTGGAATCGGTCTTCTTGTTCGTGTCGCTTATGTCGCCGAACGCGGTCGTGGTGTCGGTGTCGGACACACCGTCGCCAATCTCGAACGCGTCAACCCAGGTCTTGCCATCGACGGACATCTGCACCTTGGTGTCGCGGATGTAGTCGTACTGCGTGTCCTGCGTGTAGATGCGCAGCGAGGTGATGTCGATCGGCTGACCGAGATCGAACACCGCGGTGTTGCCCTGTCGCGGCTGGCCGGCGAACTTGATGACCGTGGTCATATCGCCGTCGAACGCGTTGCCGCTTTCGCGGGTGTCGGTTCCCCAATCGGTGCGCTTCTGGATGTCGGACGAGACCAGCTTGCCGAACTTGCCGACCGTGGAAAAGCCGACCTTGAGCTTGTCGACCGAGAAGGCCGCTCCGTCGGTGTCATTGATCACGCGCACGTAGCGGGCGGTCTTGCCCGTGAGGTTGCCCGGCTCGACAGTGGTCCAGACGAGTCCGTTGTCGGAGATCTGCAGGCTGGGGTTCGCGTTGCCGGTGTTCAGCTCGACGTCGGTCAGATCACGGATCGCCAGCAGATCGAGTCCGGCGTACTGGCCGCCGTCAAGCATCGTGTGCGATTTGTCGAACAGCTCCGCCGTATTGGCGCCCAGCGTGGCGGTGTACCCGTGCTGCGTCTTGTTCGTGTACACCGACTTGAGCGGATCGGCGGTCTCGGGCGGGGTCACGGTGATCTCGGCCACGCGCCACCACACGTTCTTGGCGGCGGTGTTGCGGATGCGTACGTAGCGCCCGGTCACGTTGCCGCTCACCGTGGAGGTGACGTCGTCTCTCAGGTCACCAAGCTTGGTCCAGGTGGCCTTGTCATCGCTGACCTCGACGACGCCCTGGCTCGGACGGTCGTCGGGGCTGGAGGCATGACCGGTAATCGTGACCTCGCCGATCGGCTTGCTGGAGCCCAGATCGACGATCACGGCCGCGCCGGCCGCGATCTTGTCGCCGTTCGGGTCCTTGAGGTAGGTGATCGTGGACGGGTTGCCGTCGATCATCTGCTCCTTGGTGCTGCTGTAGGTGGCGTTGAGGTTCTCCAGCTGCACGCCAGTCGCCGTGTACGGAGCGAGAGTCTCCTTCTCGACCTTGTTGACGTCGATGCCCTTGATGCCGAGCCACAGGTCATCGCCGTTGTCGGCGGTGGCGATCAGTCGCACGCCGGTGACGCCGGTGATGTTCAGACCGGTGACTTTGATCGGCTCCTCGGAGCCCTTCGGGCGCTCGAACGTCGCATCCGGCACGTCGGTCCAGTTCTCGCCGTCCGTGGTGGTCTGCAGCTTGGAGTGGTAGAAGTGGTTCTTGCCGCCGTTGAACGCGAAGCGGATGCTCTTGAGCGTGGTGGCCTTGCTGAACTTCACGCCGACGTAGTTGCCCTTGTGCAGGTAGTTCGGGTTCTGGAACACCGTGACCGTGCTGTCCTTGCCATCGAAGATGTCTTCGATCGAGCCGGAGGTCGGCGTGGTGAACACGTCGCTGATGTACGTCTTGGTCACGACGTTCGGGTCGGCCTCCTGCTGCACCTTGTTGGACAGGTAGGAGTCCATCGCCTTGATGAACGGCACAATGTGCTGCACGCCGACTTCGGCGTACTCGGTGTGGTTCACGTAGTAGAAGCCGTGCTTCTTGGACGCGGCGAACGCGGACTGCGCGTCGGAGTACTCCTTGAGCGTCGAGGACGTGTCGCCGTTCAGCGCGGCCTCGATACCCGCGATGTAGGCGAGCGCGGCCTTGGTGGTGTCATCCCAGCAGTCGATCCACGGGGCGATCTGCTCGTTGGCGTCCTGCCCGGTGTAGTCCTTGCCGATGTCGCCGAGCATCTTCGCATCGCCCTTGGCGCGGTAGGTCTTGGCTGCCTTCTGCAGCGTGACGAACGCGGCCTTGATGTCGGTCAGGTCGTGGGCGGTGATGGTGCCGTCAGCCAGCTTCGCCTTGGCGGCGGTCAGTGCGGGAGCCAGGTCCACGGACTCCTGCAGCGCGGTGACGCGCGAATCCATGTTCTGGTTGATGGTGTGCTTGGACAGCTCACGCAGCGCGTTCGACGCGGCGGTCGGCACAGCGGAGTTGTGGTCGACGAACGAGAACGAATCCTGCCATGCCTGGTCGGCCTCGCTCTTGCTCCGCCAGATGTTCCACGAGTAGGTGGCGTTGCCGAAGATGCCGACCTTGCTCGGCTCGGACTGCTGCATCGGGTTGAGCACGATGCCCTGGATCTTCGACGGGTCGACGCCCGGATGCAGGAACGTGTCGTAGCCGCCCATGATCAGGTGGCTCTTCGAGTTGTCGGAGCACGGCCAGTTGATCCACATGTAGGGGCCGCGGCCGACGTTCGAGGTGAACGTGTCGGTGAAGTTCTGCGAGACCTCGCCCCAGACGCGTCCGCCGGTCATGACGATCTGCACTTCCTTGGGGAAGTTGGCGAAGTAGCTCATGCCGTTGCCCATGTATTCCTGCGTGACGAACGGCAGCGTGGTCTTGAGGTCCGGGTAGGTCTTCTTCATTTCCTTGAGCCACGCGACCATATCGGTGAGCAGCTTGGTGTAATTGTTACCACCCACGTTCGCCGCGTCATCGGCCAGGATGGCGATCTGGCGTACGCCGACCCCGATGGTCTGCGCGAACTTGTCCTGCAGCACCTTCAGATCGGCCTGATAGTTCGCCTCGGAGTTGAACCGAATCGCGTTGTTCATGAACGGGTGCAGAGCGAACACGAAACGCGTCTTGGAGGCGTTGCCGGCATCGGCGAGCGGCTTGATCTTGGTGTCGAGCTCGTCCTGCGTGTACAGCGTACGCCACTGCGAGTTGTGCTTCGGATCGTCCTTGGGGGCGTAGAAGTACGAGTTGAGCTTGTAGTAGCCGCCCCACTTCATCAGGTTGATGCGGTCCTGAGTGCTCCACGGGTTGCCGTAGTAGCCTTCGATGAAACCGCGGCTGACCACGTCGGCGTAGTCGGTGACGGTGAAGTTGCGGATCGTCAGGCTATCGATCTGGCCGAGCACCTGGTACAGGGTGGTCAGGCCGTAGAAGCTGGCGTCGGTGTCTTTGCCGAGCACGGAGATCGTGCCGTTGTCGGACTTGAGGAAGTATGAGTCGGTCTTGTCGAAGATGGCGGAATCCGGGCTGTACTTGCTTTCGATGGCAGTCTCGGCCTTGCCATCGGAACCGTTCACGCCCACATAGACGTTGGTCTTGCCGCTGACTGCGGCGTCGGATTCGGTGACGTTCAGGTTCTTGAGCGCCGCCACTTCGTCCAGTCGGTCCTGGGTGGCTTCATCGATGTCATCGTCATAGATGACGTTGATGTCGCGAAGAATGTACTGTCCGCTGTCATAACGGATCGAATGCGGCTTGGGGTACAGCGTGTATTCGGTCGCCGCCGTATCGCCGCCTGCCGCGTACGCCGTCTGCACGCCGATGGCCACTGCCGGGCTCAACGACAGAGCCGCGGCAAGCAGGCCTCCTAATGCCTTACTGCGCATACTGGGGTTCCTTTCCTTGTCCGGCACTGGGGACGCGCCGGCTGAATCTCTCATCATTGAATTATTCGTCACCATGCTGCTTTGCATCATCGTGACACGGGGACTCGTGTGAGTTCATCATTGGTCAGTATTCAGTATATATAATTAACAAAATATCGCGACGTTTTCGGTCGTGTCGCAGCCCATCGGCGATTCATGGCCGTGACACGGCGTGCGTTACTGTTGTTGTCATGACCATCACCGTATCGACAGACGGAAGCGCCCTGGGCAATCCGAACGGCCCAATGGGCTGGGCCTGGGCCGACCACGAACTCAACATGGCACATTCCGGCGGCCATGAGCACGGCGGCGACTGCGATGCCGGCGGCGCCACGAACGGCACGAATCAGATCGGCGAATTGTGCGCAGTGCTGGAGGCGCTGCGCGCACATCCCGGCGCGGAGCCGCTGGTCATCGAGACCGACTCGCAGTATGCCATCAACTGTTCCACCAAGTGGGTGCACGGGTGGAAGAAGAACGGCTGGAAGAACTCGCAGAAGAAGCCTGTAAAGAACGCGGCGCTCATCAGGGCGATCGACGCCGAGCTGTCGCGCCGCGCCGGCTCGGTGAAGTTCGTGTGGGTCAAAGGGCACGCGGGCAACGCCGGCAACGAGAAGGTGGACGACCTGGCTCGCACGTATGCCGGCGACTGCCGCAGCGGCGTGCAGGAGGGATATCTGCCGAAGGAGGGATGGCAGTCGCTGCTGGCTTCGGAGTATGCCAAGGGAACCGACGTGCCGGAGGATGCGCAGATGCTGCTGGACGGCAAGATTTCCACGCAGGAGTACCATCTCGGGCGAGGCGGGGAATCGGGTGAAGCGGGAGCCGAGCACGAATCGGACGGCGACAACGTCGCAAAGCGAATCCGCAAGCCATCGTTGGCGGAGCTGCTTGCCGAACCTGAAGGCGTGCCCGACTACGGCGAGACCCAGTCGGACACATCATCCACCACTGCGATGTCAACTCCTACTGTTCCTATGACGACCGAATCGGACGCGACCGTCGCACTGTCATCGAATTCGGCACAGGCCGAGGACACACAGTCCGGTAGCTCCACACGCTCTGTGGCCGAACCTGCGGCGCCGCGGCTCTCACCGACCGCCCTCACCGCGTCGGGCACGCTGCGCTTTACTCCCCCGCCATCCACCAGCCCGACATATGACGGACGGCCGCGCATCATCCACGGACTGGTTCGCGTGGACGGATATGTGAACGGCGACGGCACCATCACCCTCAACAATGCCGCGTTCTATACGGACAAGCAGGGATAGCAGCCGAATGGCGGCGGTTCTCCTCCCAAAACCCGGACGAACGGCGGTGACGTTCCACGAACCGGATACTATAGAGGTGGACTTCAATCCCAAAGTTTGAAGCATGTTTCCCTCCAAGGGGAATGCACGGACATTTCAAGGAGTACATGATGGACAAGGCACAGCAGGATGCACTGAAGAAGGCGGCCGGCATCGAAGCCGCCAAGCTGATCGAGAACGGCATGATCGCCGGTCTCGGAACCGGTTCGACCGTGCGTTTCCTGGTCGATGAGCTCGGCCGCCGCGTCAAGGAGGAGGGCCTGCAGTTCACCGGCGTGACGACCTCCCGTCGCACGCAGGAGCAGGCCGAAGGTTACGGCATCAAGATCGTGGACATCGATGATGTGGATCATATCGACATCACCATCGACGGCGCCGACGAGGTGGACAAGAACTTCAACGGCATCAAGGGCGGCGGCGCCGCACTGCTGTGGGAGAAGATCGTGGCCACGAACTCCAACAAAATCGTGTGGATCGTGGACGAGTCCAAGGTCGTCGACACCATCGGCAAGTTCCCGCTGCCGGTCGAGGTGATTCCGTTCGGCGCCGGCCACGTCATCAAGCAGTTCGAGGCCAAGAACTACAAGCCGGTGCTGCGCCTCGACGCCGACGGCAAGGAAGTGCGCACCGACGAGAACAACTTCGTCGTGGACCTGCATCTTGAGCGCATCGACCACCCGCAGGATCTCGCCGAGGACCTGATCAACACGGTCGGCGTCGTCGAGCACGGCCTGTTCCTCAACATGGTCGACAAGGTCATCGTCGGCGACCCCAACGGCCCACGCGTAATGACCAACGGCAACAAGTGACCTAACGCGGCGAATCGCCGCCTCAATCCCGGCGCCGGCAGCCCCCCCCCATCGGAGTCTGCCGGCGCTGTCATATCCAGTTCGCTTCCGCCAGCGGGGACGAGAATGTAAAAGCCCCGCGGCCGACAGGGTCGCGGGGCTTTGTGTGCGCACTTGCGAGCGAACGACTACTTGCGCTGGTGGCGAGTCTTACGCAGCATCTTGCGGTGCTTCTTCTTGCTCATCCGCTTGCGGCGCTTCTTGATGACCGAACCCATCGTCAGCCTCCCTTAGTACGTTAAAGATTGCAACTTGCCCAATAGTACACGTATTGAGGGACTTACGCATCCGCGCGTTCCATTTCCGCCATGAATCCGCAAATCACCCCGAATTATCACGAAATCACAGCGGGAACGGCTCGTAGAACCGCAGCACGGATTCCTTGGAGCCGGTCACCTCGAACACGGCGGTATCGTTCTGCCACAACGCCGTCGCGGTCTTGCCATCCTTACTGTCGGCCCTCACCGTGTAGCTGCCGGTGCTCTTGCCCGACACCTTGACGTCCCCGGACTTCAGCTCCTTGCCGGTCAGGTTCTTCGCCAGCTCGTCGTACTGCTTCTTCACGGTGTCGGAGTCCGACCATTGCGCGACGATGACGGTCACGTCCTTCGCCGACTTGCCCGTGGAGTACGTGAGCGTGTACTCCTCCAGCGGCGACGCGGACTTCCAGGTCTCGCTGGCGCCCGCCTTGGTGCGCGCGTAGTTGAGCACGCTGTCCGGCATCGCCTTGAGCAGTTCGGATGCGTCATCCGGCAGCGCGGTGGCCTTGATGCTCGGCTTGGTAGGCTCGGTGGCGGTCTGCTGCTGCACCTTCGTCACTTCGTCCGTCTTGTTCAATGCCCAACCGGGCCATACGAACGCGGACAGCAGCGCAAGCACGACGACCAGCGCGGCGACGATCATCACGACGATCAGCTTGCCGCGCGATGCGGAACTACCGTGCGGATAGGAAGGGGATTGAGTCTTTGCCATGCTGTGATTCTCTCACGCGCATACGACGCAACGGCATCGTTTCGCCGGCGACGTCGGCGTGCCGCTTTGTGCTAAGGTCTGCGGTATGGTGAAGTCGGCGACGCGATATGTATGCAGCGAATGTGGTTGGGATGGTCTCAAATGGGTGGGCCGCTGCCCGCAGTGCGGGCAGTGGGGCACCGTGGAGGAATTCCACGAGGCCCGTCCCGCCGCATCGTCGTCGCGCACCGCGGCGCCGGGCCGCACCTCACGCACGCAGGCGGCCGCGTCCATCGTCAGCGCGGCGACGCCCATCACCCAGATAGACACGTCCACGGCGTCACGGCTGTCCACGGGTTTCGGCGAGTTCGACCGTGTGCTCGGCGGCGGCATCGTGCCCGGCTCGGTCGTGCTGATCGCGGGCGAACCCGGCATCGGCAAGTCGACACTGCTGCTGGAGACCGCCGGCAACATCGCCGCAGGCCAGCCCAACGGCTCGGTGCTGTACGTCTCCGGCGAGGAATCGCAGGCGCAGGTGCGGCTGCGGGCGTCGCGGGTCAATGCGATGGAGCAGAACCTGCTGCTGGCGTCCACCACCGATCTCGCCACCGTGCTGGGGCTGATCGAGCGGACGCGGCCGACACTGGCGATCGTGGATTCGGCGCAGACCATCGTCTCGCAAGACGTTGATGGCATCTCCGGCGGCTCCACGCAGGTGCGCGAGGTGGCGAGCGCGCTGATCGACACGGCGAAGACGCTGAACATCCCCGTGCTCCTGGTCGGGCATGTCACCAAGGACGGGTCCATCGCCGGCCCGCGCACGTTGGAGCATCTGGTGGATGTGGTATGCCAGTTCGAGGGCGATCCGGAAACGGCGCTGCGTATGCTGCGGGCGGTGAAGAACCGGTTCGGGCCTACGGATGAGGTCGGGTGTTTCGATATGAGTGGCGAGGGCATCGAGGAGGTCAGCGATCCCTCGGGACTGTTCCTGTCGTCCGCCGACGAACGTGTGGAGGGCACGTGCGTGACGTTCACGCTGGACGGCCATCGCAGCCTGCCCATTGAGATTCAGGCGCTGGTGACCAGTTCCGTGCTGCCGACACCGCGACGGGCGGTGGTGGGGGTCGAGACGAACCGCATCGCTATGCTCACCGCCGTGCTGTACCGACATGGCAAGGTGAACCTGCTGGCGAACGACCTGTATGTATCGACGATCGCGGGAGGACTGGCGAAGGAACCAGCCTGTGATCTGGCGATTGTGGCGGGGGGGGGCCGGGCGGGCCGGGCGCAGGCAAACGTGCCGTGTC
>OAWU01000198.1_pt1 | contig 47079 bp, 57 predicted proteins | sample 1477041 | NCBI WGS metagenome assembly OAWU01 (sample SAMEA2580266, study PRJEB22360) | human gut metagenome | biome: human gut; feature: human-associated habitat; material: faeces | place: Denmark | collected 2008/2010
CAGCCCGCAGACGGGGGCCCCGGCCCACCGGTAGTGGCAGCAGCCATGTGGAGCACCACCGGCGCGCCCGGGACAGCCCCTCATGCGTCACCGTCCGGTACCGTTACATCACAGCATCCCCGTCTGCAGGAGACGAGTCTGGCAACACCGGCTACACGTCAGGGGATCCAGCTGATACCGGCACTGACCCGCGTACCGGCTTACATCGACACCGAAGTGGACTCTGACAATGCGGTCTCCCGCGTGGTGGCCTCCGTACCTGCCGGGCCATGGGCCGGAGCCGTTCTCTACAGCCAGGACGCCAGACTCGCAGGTCAGGGAATGGATATCCACTTTGACCGGATGATGTGGCGGGGCATGTTTCTGAAGGTCAATGCATATGCCCTGAATGAACGAACAGGAATGTCAACCGTGGCCAGCGACGTGAACCACCGCTGGTTTAAGCACATTGTTCTGCCGTCCATACTTGGCGGTGCGGGAAAGGGAGGGAGTCTTTACAAAGACGCCAACACACAGATCCTTCAGGGAAACTACGGCAGTCTTACCGGCAGGGTGGGAATGCCTGATGGCAGGGCGCTGGCCGGCGTCATGGCAGGCGGCATGGCCGAACGGGGCAGCGAGCTGCTGACCCGCCAGGCAGAGAGCGAACCTTACCGTCAGGTGACAGTATCACGGGGCGAGGTCGTCTCAATTCTGTTTGTTGAGCCGGTCATGAGCAACGATATCAGTCCCACCTCCTCCGGGAGTATCCCTTCAGTGCCACCGTCCTCAGGACGTCCGCTCACCCAGGCGGAGGCCGAGCACCAGGCCTCTGACAGAATCCAGGCAGCTGTCCTCCGTAAACAGAATGAAATGCGGCAACGCTACGGCATACAACAGGAAAGTTATCCATGAAAAACGAACATGAAGATCCCGGCAGCTTTGGCGAAACGCCGGCACCGGCATCCGGCAAATCCTTCCTGAAACGTCAGTATATGGGATACAGCCTGCCGGTCTGGGCCGGCTGTGCCCTCATCATCCTGGCCGCCATCTGGTACAAGTTTCTGCGGACACCCTCAGAGCCCCCTGCAGATGCAGGCTTTGCTGTCACACCGCCCGCTGCTGAGAGCTGGGCAGAGCCCATGACCATGACGGAGACCGGGGGCGGAAACAACATGCCCGCACCGCCGGTTGCCCCACAGGCAGATATGCAGCAACTTGCCCGTGATCTGAAAGCAGAGCTGGACAGACGGGATGAGGAAATCCGACGCACCCTGACCATGCTGAAGGACAGTATCACCACTCTCAGTAACGCCATTCAGAAGGATGAGGCCTGGGCACAGGAAACCCGTCAGTTGCTTGAGGAGACCCGTAAGCAGGTGCATACCCTGCAGATGCAGGGAGCACTGCCAGCCCCGACCGGGAATAACAGACAGCCTGCGAAAACCCTGCCTTCACCTCTGCAGGGCATGAAAATCATGTCGGTGGAGAAAGGCATGGCCTGGATCCGCTGGCAGGGCAGTGCCTGGGCAGTACGGGAAGGCGACAGTCTGGGAAACATCACCATCACCCGGATTGACCCGTCCAGCCGGGCAGTCATCACCTCTGCCGGTACATTACGATGATGAGCATTGATGCCCTGACAGCCATAGAGAACTTTGCCAGCGGTATTTTCAGTGCAGGCATGGAGTTTCTCTTTACCTGGGGAGAGCTGCTGGGGATTATCGGCCTTATCGGTCATCTGATGCGCGCCCGGGCAGAAGGACGTCGCAGTATGGGACCGGGAAAATTTATTGCCGGTATCTTCATCTGCGGCATGCTGGTCAGTCTGCCCTCAATGATCAATGCCGGTGGTACCCAGATGGGCTTCAGGGCAGATTCTTTCGCCCCCATCGCATACGTGCAGCCGGGCTCCTTTGGTGCCGCTGCCGGTGCCGTCAATGCCATTCTCTCACTGGCAAAACTGGCCGGCGTCGGTTTTGTCATGAACGGCATATCCATCTGGCGCAAATCACTGCTGGACGGGCACACCGCCCTGAGCGCCAGTGAATCCATCAGTAAAGGGAACGTCAAGTTTGTGGCCGGCGTTCTGCTGGTTTTCAACGACCGGGTTATCGATGCCACTCTGGCAAGCCTCGGTATCGCCTTCTGACCCCTGTATTTTTTCAGTAAATCAATCTGTTAATAAAGGAGACACTATGTCACGACTTCGTGCCATGGCGGCGCGTCTGCGCGCTGCATCTGTTTATGTTCAGTTATGCCTGATGGCCTGCCGTGACCGGCTGGTACGCCTGTTACTGCTGCTTCCCGTGATGCTGCTGCCCCACACCGCAATGGCAAATACCCTCTTCGATATGATTAAAACCGTTGGCGATGGTGCCAGAGGCTCCAGCAGTTCGTTTGTGGCTATCGGTCAGGTTATTGGCCTGGTGCTCTTTATCGGCGGCCTGCTTGGCCTCAAACAAATCGGTAAAAAACCCGGTGCAGGGCTGGCCTGCCTGCTGTCAATTCTGGTCGGCGTCTGCCTTGCCGTCGTACCGGAACTGATGGGCAGCGGACAGAAAACGCTCGGTCTTTCTCCGGTTTCAATCAGTTAATCCGCAAAGGCACCGGGAAACCGGTGCCGTCTTCACACAATGAGGAGGACCAGACCATGTCCTGTGAGCTGCCCCCTTTCACCCTGCTCAGAACAGAGCACGGCAACGTGATTGCCCGCGACAACCGGGATAATCAGGAGTTTGTGTTTGCAGAGTGTTACTCCACCGCTATAGCAGCACTGATTCTGGCTGCCGTCACCCTGTATACAGAGAGAAAAGCGTATGAAAAAGACCCCGCCACTCATCGCCCCGGTCCGGGAACGATGGCTTTTCCCGCTCCCGCAACCGGACACGGTATTCAGCGGTGAAGCCCTGTTACCACCGTCAGTGCTCTCAACAGAGGGACGCTGCCCCTGCTGTCGCAGGACCGTCACCCACCGCTTCATTCTGGAAGATTCATGGCCATTACAGCAGATGGCTGACACCTGCCGGGATACGGTCGTCCTGCTGGAAAAAAACCTCACCCGGGTGATGCGCCTGAAAAAACGTCCGGTACCGGAAAACGCTGACGAAAAAAAGAAACACACCCGAACCCTGCAGGATGCGGAGCGGTCCCTGGCACAGGCCCGCCTGTCGGCCAGGCGACTGGCCCTGCGTCATGTGGAAAAGTCGCAAATCGTCACAACGGATGCACTCAGCGAAAATGAAAGTGACCTGCTGCAGCCGGAAGGCCCGCCCTTTCATCTCTGTGCCTTCTGCCATGCCTGGCACTGTCTGAACGGCTATGCTGCCGCACAGGGAGTGATGGTCTGGCTCCCCGATTTGCATCCGGCCTCGGTGGTTGCCCTCAATGCGCGGGCACTGCAGGAGATTTTCAGCGATAACCGTCAGCGGGTCAGGCAGGGACGGGCAGTCCTGAATGCCCTGGTACAGAACCGTCTGGCCGTTGAGGAGAAATTCCGCACCTGGCGTCCGGCGGATTTTGCTGATGCCCTGCGCCGCTGGCCGCCGGCACAGCGTAAAACGTTGAGGGAGAAAATGGACGGGGTGGCGCTCATTCTGCTGCCGGATTCGTTTCCTGACAAAAAGTACGTCATGTGACACACACCGGTGCCGGTGACGTTCTGCCGGCCCCAACTGACAGAGGAACAAAAAATGGATACCCTCACTGCCGGATATCAGTTTTCCGCAGATGCATTCCGGCGCTTTATTATCCGGACGCTGACTGACGATATTCCGCCTGACGGAGATGAAAAAGAGATTGCCCGGTTCATTCTCCGCCACCCGGCATTTAACGGCGGCTGGCTGCTCTTTCTGGCTGCAGAAATTCATGAAAGATCCCGTACCCATAACAGCATCACCGTCACAGTGAGCGTCGATAACTATCTCTCATGGATGGATATTGCCGTGTCCGGTCTCCCGGAATTACCGGATATGCCCTTCTGTGATTTTTTCATTCGCCGCCAGCAGTTTATTTATCCGGGTGTACCCCCGACAAAATCAGGAGAAGAATGATGAAAATTCACCGCATATCCCCGGAGACGCTTATAACACTCATCCACGCACACCTGGCCGGAAAAGCTGACAGTACCGCCAAAGAAGAGCACCGGCTACTCCGTCGTTTCCTGCGGGATGATGACGGCAGGCTGGCCGGCGTACTGCTGAATATTGCCGGAATACTTCAGTTCAACAGGGAATTAAGTGCGCGGCATAATTATCCGGCCACACCCCTGACTGAATTTTCATTAAGGAAACGGGGAAAACAACTTCATCTCTGTCTCTGCAGTCTCCGTTTCTTTTATATTCCTCCGGTATTTATACAAAACAAAAGAAGAAAATCTATTGTTGTACACCTTAATAAGATCACTTATAAACAAACCCATTCAATACGCTGACGAAGTGATTCATACTGATTATACTCATCTTTGCCTATATGTTTTTTAAGCGTATTAACAATATCATATTGAGGATGTCCTGAATTGTCAGTATACAGTGTTGTTGCAGGAAGGACTGCATAATCTGATATTTCACAACCTGTATACAGTTCTTTGTCAGTTCGGCAGGAATGGCAAAGAGAAAGACATGTATACAGGTCTGTGTTTTCTGCCTCCTCAGGAGATAACCACGACACATATTGCAAATCATCTGTATCAGGATAACAATTTTCTTCCTGAACCTGAACTCTGAAAATATAGAAAAATAATTCATCTTTTGAAAGGCATGCTATTTTATTCCCCCAATACACCGCATTATCAAGTTGATCCGATAAATAAATCCATCCTGGTGTCGTCTCTAACGACCAGCATATAACAGAAGGAGCATCAGTTCTTATTTTCCCATCTTTTATTATTTGCAGACCTCTGCTCATTGTTGTCGCATGAAAAAGATTTAATATTTTATTTTCAGCCTTCACTCTATTTCCTCATTTCCCAAGAAACATATTAAAAACGGAAAACATTACACATAACCTGGAGGACAAATCATGACTTTAAATTTCCCTGCCGGGGAAACTACACTATTCTCAGCAAAAAACATCCTGACAGCAATACTCACTCAGCACAACTTACACGCATAGCGTTCCCATTTGAATACAGTTGCAGCCCGCGATTTATTTTGTCTTCCGGAGCCACCTCTGCCATGAATATCAACCGCATTATTTTTGCCATTGAAGACTGTATCAGTACCCTGTCACGGTATTCCGTTTCCGCATTCTTCCCCGATTACTGTGATCTGCACACCGTCATCGGTCTGGACCAGCAGGACCGCGAACGCCGCCCCTGGCTGAAAGCCCCCTACATTGCCACCACAAAACAGGGGTATTACCTTTCCGTCTTTGAAATCAGCGGTGCCCTGAAAGAAATGGATGAAAACCCGGACCAGACGGCCCCCGGGACACTGGAGTCACTGATTGCAGCACTGGCTGAGCGAATGAACACGGCCTGGAAAAATTCCGGCCACAAAATCAGTTTTGTTTTCGAACGCGATCCGGAGCGTGGAAGGGATGAAATCGAAGCCATGCTCTTACCCCAGCGAAAATCCATCGCACGCACGGGGATCCTGCTTCAGGACGTCCTGGATGAAAAAGTCACCACACTCACCCCCTGGCTTGTCCGGGAGCGCTGCTGGCTGACCGTCTGGAGCTCTGAAGAACTGCTGAGCCGGACCGATCGCAAGGACCATCAGACCCGTGTCAGGAAACTAGCTGAACACGCTCCGCCAGCCCGTTTTGCGCAGGATCCCTGGCGCTGGACACTTTCCGCCCTCAAAATACGGCATGACGCCTTACTGGACACGCTGGAGCAGGCCCTGACACATGATTCTGATGGCCTGCTGATTCGCCTGATGGATATCCATGAAGTGGGACGGGAAATCCGCCGCCAGCTGGAGCGCAACAGTACACCGGCAGTATGGCAGCCTCATCTGCCTGAAGATGCCCGTCCTGCCGGCTGGCGACAGGGCGGGGATACCTCTGTATTCCACGCACCGGCGCTGAATCTGCAGTTATTCACCACACAGCCTGAAACACACGGCAGCCTGATTCAGGCCGGTGAGCTCTGGCACGGTATGGTCGCCATTACCCTGCCCCCTCAGAATCTGCGGACATTCAACCAGCTGGTCAGGGATGTGCCCCGTGCAATCCCCTGGCGTATCCGGATGGATCTGATGCCCGACGGCATGAAGGCGCTGGGGGTCAAGAAAACCCTGCTGACCTACAGCAGCTTTATTCCTCCTCTCCGGCCCATGTATGACTCGGTAATGATGCTGAATGACATCAACAAGCATGATCCGGTCTGTATCATGACCATTGTTGCCACCACATGGGGAAACAGCCGGGAAGTCTGTACCCGTAACCAGGCTCTCCTGAAATCTGCGCTGGAAGGCTGGGGGGTATGCGGCACCACCACCACCTTCGGTGATCCGAGACGTGCCTGGGTGAACACGGTTCTGGCAGCCTCCCATAGCTCCGGCCCGATCCCCCTTTACCCGCCCCTTTCACACGCCCTTTCCCTGTTTCCCCTGAACAGGGCAGGCTCTGTCTGGCGGGGACAGGGAAATCTGATGATGCACACCGAAGACGGCTCTGCATGGGAGGTGGCGCTGGCGTCATCACAACAGAACAAGCACACGGAGCTGACACCCGGCGCACCCGGTCTGGGCAAATCGGTACTCATCAACGCACTGTCGGAGATCCAGATAGCCTCAGCCCAGAAGAATCTCCCTTTCATTGCCTATATCGACAAGGGATTCAGTGCACAGGGACTGGTACAGCTTATCCGTGACAGCCTGCCTGAGCAGAGAAAGGACGAAGCCGTGGGGATCATTCTGAGTAATGACCCGGACCACACCCGCAACCTGTTTGATGTGATGTACGGGGCCAGAAAACCCGTCACACCGGAAAAGAACTTCATGGTCTCCGTCCTCTGTGCATTGTGTGTGGATACCGGCACCGGTCAGCCCTGTAATCCCGGCGACACCCGGCAAATCATCAGCAGCCTGGTGGACCTGGCCTTCCGGGAATATGGCGAGAATAACCCCAGACTTTACCGCGCAGGTACGGAACCCCTGGTGGATCTCGCCCTGGAAGAGAGCGGCATCGCTGAACAACATGATGCCGGATGGTGGAATGCCGCCACCTGGTTTGAAATCAGGGACATGCTGCATATTGCAGGGAATATCCCCGCCGCCCAGCGGGCACACTACCAGGCCATGCCCCTGCTGGCTGAAATGTCCGCCCTGCTGGGACAGCCGTCCATCCGGGATGTGTTCGGCACCGTTCAGCGTGATAACTCGGAAGAGCGGTTGCTGGACTACATCCGCCGTGCCCTCGATCAGGGACACAGTGACTACCCGATGATGTCCGGCTGTACCCGGTTTATGCTCAGCCCCGACACCCGCGTGGTCGCCGTTGATCTGAACAATGTGGCCGGGGACAAGACACCTGCCGGACGTCTGCGCACCGGTATCATGTATCTGCTGGCCGGGCAGATCGCCGGCGGGGATTTTGTCCTGCCGCAGTATCAGGAGGAAATACGGAAAAATCTCGACCCACGCTACCATGAGGTGATTTTCCGCCGCATTGAACAGCTTGATCAGGAGGTCAAGACCAAAGTCTATGACGAACTGCACAATGCAAAAGGGATCAACTTCATCTGGGAAGCCCTGGACACCCAGGAGCTGGAGCAGCGTAAGTTCGGGATACGCACGGTGCTGAGCACCCAGCTGCTGCAGCATTATCCTCCGGCCGTGCTCAAATCCGCCAACACCCTGTGGCTGCTGCGTTACCGCCCTGACGAAATTCCGTTCCTGCGGGATAACTTTGGCGTCCCGGAAGTCACACTGCGGCGCTTCCTGAAAATGCCGGAAGGGGCCGCACCGGACGGCAGCGGTGTCCCGGTACTGGCTGTGTTCCGTGTAAAAAACGGCACGCTGGCCCGGATCCTGAAATTCACCCTCGGTCCACTGGAGCTGTGGGCACTGAACTCCTCTCCTAAAGACAGCGCCCTGCGACGTGCGCTGACGCAGGAGGTGGGGTCACTGCGGGCACGCCAGATCCTGGCCGAACACTTTCCCCGGGGTTCAGCCACCTCACTGATAGAACACCGCGCCCGCACACATGACAGTGAAAACGTCATCCATGAGCTGGCAGCAGAACTCATCCGTAAGCAGGGATATAACCTCTGATGTACAGCATTCATATCACCCCCCGCTGCCGGCGTCCTGCCCGGGGACAGGTCTTCCTGAAAACACTGCGCGTGGACGGTGACAGTTTCAGCTTCACCCTGCCGTCCGCCTGCTTCACACTGCGACCGTCCCCCAATCCCCGGGTCATTTTTGCCAGTGACAGACGGGCTGACGGGGAGATGAGTGGTATTCGCCTGGCCCTGCCCGGAGAGACAGGCACGCTGATAACAACGGCCACCTGGCAGGTTAACGTGCCGGAGCGACCGCCTTTTGATATACAGCATGTCATTCACTGGCTTCTGCCCGCACCACTCACTGCGCTGATGTCTGACAACACCTGGCTGTGGCCGGATGTCCCCGGCACACCGGCACTCACAGCCGGAGACTGGCCGGTCATGGAAAGCGACACCCCGACACTGAAACGCGTGAAGCGTCGTACCTTCACGCTCATCGATAACCGTAACCGTCAGGGATGGATCACGCGCCGCTTCCAGTGTTTCCCGCTGGCTCCGCTGCCGGAATCACTCAGTCATCGCGTACCAGACATCCTGTATCCCCCGAAAACGGAGAAAAAAGAATGCAAAGACAATCTGCAACCACACTGCTTGCACTCCTTGTAGGCTGTGCGGTTATCCCTGCCACCCATGCCTACTCTGTGAATGTTGTGTCCAGTCAGCCGGTCACCCGACAGATCATGCCGGAGCTGGCCACCATACAGGGCATCATGGAGGAAATGGTCCGTATGCAGACGGCCACCGGCACAGCCATCACCCAGAACTCAGAAAAACTGGCCACCGTCATTGCCCAGGACGGGCAGGCCACCCGTCAGCAGATGATATTCAGTAATGAAACACACCGCCTCGAGGAGGCCAGGAAAAGCTTCAGCGTGCCGGACTCCATCTGCAGTGAATCCGCGTCCGGCATTGCAGCAGAAAGCCGCCGGGCAGCAGCGTCTGCAGCGGCACGTCTGAGTCAGGGGGGAGGGGTCAGCAGTAAACCCATCCGGGAACGTCTCTCCCGGGCTGCGGACTCCCCGGTCCGCGAGGCGTATGACAGTGCCGGCATCCACGCCGGTTACTGCACGGAAGCGGAGTATGCCCGCTTTGGCGGAACTGATGTCTGCCCTGCCGTGGGCGATCTGCCGGGCGGAGACAGCCAGGTACGATCGCTCTATCAGGGCGCAGGCACAGCAGATACCCCGGCCGCTCTCACCTGGGATCAGAAACAGATTGATGCCGCGACGGCTTATATGAAAAACACCGCCAGACCGTCAGCGGGTCGTGCCCCGGGGAAAGGAGAAGTGGGCACACAGACCGGGCGCACGTATGTGGGCCTGCAGAATGAATACAACGGCATCATCGATGCCGCCTCTCATCCGCAGCTGTCACTGATTGCTGACAGTACCCCTAATGAAGCCACCCGTGGGGCACTGACTGAAGCCCTGCAGTCACCGTCAGCTGCGGCATATTTTGACCGGACCGCATCATCAGAAGCCCGCACCCGTGGCCACATGAGCCAGCGGGAGTTTGAGGCCTTTGAAGCCGGCAGACGGTATGCCAACACCGACTGGCAGCAGGATCTGCAGGGCATGGAAGGCGATAACCTTCTCCGTGAGCTGCTGCGCACCACCGCCCTGCTGAACTGGCAGATGAACGATCTGAAAGAGCAGATTCGTCAGGGTAACGTTATCGCCGGGCAGCAACTTGCGCTGGCCGCACGGCAGTATTACGGACAGCGCCTTGGCGAACTGTCACAGGCCATGAGCCAGCGGAGCGTAAGATGAAAGACGACAACAGCATCGACGAAAAAAAACCGGCCCCCCGTCTCCGCCGCATCGGTGATATAGGGATAAATCTGTTCGCACCACTGGCCGAAACCCGCTGGATGCTGCGCAGCTGCCGCCATATGCTGGACCAGCATAAAACGCGCCTGAAGCGCCTCATGCCCGACCGGCAACCGGAGAGTCCGGTCTGTATGACCTGGGAGGAAGCGGTCAGGGCCAGCGGACTGACGGTCGACGAACTGGACCGGCGTCTGCGACGTCGCAGGATGTTCTGGCGGACAGGATTCTGGCTGATGATGATACCGGTACTTCTGCTGTGTGGTATGGCCCTTGCGGCCACCGCACTGCCGGTCATCACCCTGATACGTATCCTGGTCTGCCTGTTACTGATGAGTACCATTGCAGCACTGTGTGCCTCAAAAGCCCTGATTGCGTCATACCGCCTCTGGCAGCTGAATGAACGTCGGGTCAGCGAGGACGAACAGGGCACATTCCCCGATTACCTGCAGGCCCGGCACGGCTGGAAACAGGCCACATGGCTGGCCATTACCCACCGGCAGTACTGACTGTCCGGTCTGCAATTTCTTTTCCTCATTCCGGGGGCTGATGCCCGGGCATCCCCTTCGGTTCCGGAGTTACCGTGAAAATCATACCCAGAGCACTGAGTGCAGGTCTGGCGCTGGCTGCCGTACCTGCACAGGCTTTCGTCACCTATCAGGACATTGTGAGTGCCGCCACCAATCCGGATGACCTGTCGCGCCAGGCACTGGTCACCATTTTTGGTGATGTGGTCACAAATCCCCTGACAGCCAGCAGCAACACCATCATTGGCAACCTGTTCATGGTGTTTAACGCAATTATCGCCACGATGGGGATAGTCTGGTTTCTGTTTATTGGTATCCGTCATGCTGTCCGCACGGGACACCAGGGCAGTGTCTTTAACAACGGACGGGACGTCGTCGGCATACTCAGTGTTGTGAGTGGATTTTTGATGATTGTGCCCACCGCTTCCGGCTGGAGTCTGGCGCAACTGGTCATGCTGTGGGGCGCATCCATCATGGGCATCGGTTCCGCCAATATCATGGTTCAGACAGCGGCAGAAAACATTGCTGAAGGCTATTCAATGACCGTACAGCCAGTTCATGTCTCCACCCGCACGGCAGCACGGGGAATTCTGGAGATGGAACTGTGCAAACACGCCATGAATACGGGCCTCAATGACTTTAACCGTACCGCACGTTCATCCACGCCGCCCATGAGCGAATCCTCACGGACAGAGAATGGCAGATATACCGTCACCGTCTCAAATGGCAGCGCCACCTGCGGGAGTGTGAGTCTCTCCGTGAAAGGAAACGGCAGTAACAAGCAGTCCGCGCTGGCCCATTTTTTCAATCCCTTCATTGAAACGGAATATCAGGGGGTTCTGACGGCACAGCGCTCCGCCATGGATACCATGCTCCGTGACCTGGACAGCGCGGCGCAGGAATTTGTGTCGGCATACCGGACCCGGCGCGACACGGGTAACGGCAACCTGCCGGATATTGAAAGCCGTATTCAGAAGGCAGCCAACCGGTATGAAGAAACGGTGCAGAAGGCGTTGCCGGCAGATAACGCAGAAACTGAGCGCAGGGAGCAGCTGAAATCCTACCTGACCACCTACGGCTGGGTTGCCCTGGGTGCCTGGTACCAGACCTTTGCCACCGCCAACCAGCGACTGGAAGACCTGGCCAACCGCGCCCCTACCGTGAGTGGCGTCTCGTCACTGGGCGAAGCCGGGGATACGGAATTCCTGAAGGAAGTCAAGGGGGCTTACCAGGCACAGCTGCAGAATTCACCATATACTCCTGCACTGGGAACAAACACTTCATCAACTGAATACAGAACAGCGGAAGCCGCTGAACCTAAAAGCATAATAATGAAAGTATGGTCGGGTGAAAATTTTGCAGACAAAATTGCGACATCCTTATCTGGAACAGGAACATCCTCGGACCAACTAAATCCACTGATAAAAATGAAAAATATCGGTGATTACACTATGGGTATTACTGAAAGCATATGGGCTGGTTATACCACCGTCAGGGTACTTTCCACGGCCGGTGGCAACTCCATTTTTGGTCGTCTTGTCAATACCGTTACTGGCTTACCTGACGCCGCAAAAGCTTTTATGGAAGCAGCCGCTCCACCGCTCTACTTCCTGCTGTTTTTGCTGTTCTGTGCCGGTTTTTCGTTGTCCATTTACCTGCCGTTTATCCCATTTATCTTCTGGATGACTGGCATCGGCAACTGGATAGTCAGCGTACTGATTGGATGTGCAGCCGGGCCCCTCTGGGCCGCCACCCATCTGGGGACAAGCCAGGACCGGGGTAGCCGGGCTGCTTACGGTTATATTTACCTGATAGACAGCATGATCAGACCGCTGCTAATGGTGTTCGGATTCTTTTTTGCATCGGTCGCCATCGTGGCCGGCGGCACCATTCTGAATGCGTTGTTTGGCGCAGCTCTGGTTAATGTGCAGGCGGACTCCCTTACGGGGTTATTCAGCATCGCTGGATTTTTGATGATTTATGCCAGAGTCTGTACCACGCTGGTTGCGGCTGTTTTTGCGCTTCAGGCTTATCTGCCTGACCATGTAATTAATTTTCTGGGCGGACGTGACGGCGTTAATATGCTGGGAAATATGGCTTCTTCAGTCAGAGATATTATCGCTGGCGGAAATACCAATATGCGCAGAACACCTGGCGTTCGTGAAGAAAAACTGAAAAATATTAATGGAGATGATAAAGACGGAATAAAACAATAAATAAAAATATCGAAAAACCAATAAAACACTATTGCCATATTCACCTGAAGAGATTAAAATATATTCAGGTGAATATGGGGGTTTATTATGAGTACAACAAAAAGCAGATATCCTTCCTGGTGGCCATATTATTACCTTGTTCGCAATGCGTATTTCATATTTGGCATACCATGCTTATTATTTTATGCTTTTTTCGGAACACTAATTGTTCATGATTCAGCCTTATCTCAAACAATGGATTTTATTTTTGCATATGGATGCTGGGCATTAATAATTCTCCCATTACTCTGGCTATATCTGAGAACCAGAGCGAAAAAAAAGAAAGTCCAGCAGGTTGTTCAGCAGATAAAAGAAAGCTGTCACTTTGCTCCAACCAGCGATTATGAGCAACTATCATTCTCGAAGAGTTGTTATTTCGGGATCGACATTAAAAACGGCACCATGCTGTATGTGCGTATTTATCCAAACAATGTGATGGATGTGATTGGTCTGGATATTCACAACTTTACCCGCACGGTTGCTGAAGACGGCAAGCTGGAAATCCACACCACCTATGTGAGTCTGCCGATGATTCCTCTTGAGATCTCCGGCATCTCATCAAGGACGCTGGCCAACACCATGCACACCATGGCTGCACGTGGATATGAGTACAAGGAACGTTTCCCACAGATGATTCGGTATCGGGTTAAAGAATGGGAAAAAGTTGCCGGTGTGCCTGTTGCGGAAGTATTTTGAGGTAGCTATCAACTGTTAGACGATAATCCGTCAGCCGGTTTTCTCTGAACCGGCTTTTTCTTTTCAGGCAGAATGCCTGTCTGCCGTCTATCTCAGGACGCCGCATGGAGTCTCTATGTTTTCCCCACAAATTCTTAGCACTGTCTTGCCCACTGTAGACAAAATCAATACAATTCTGCATATCAGTTATCTATAAAAGATAACAATATCATTATAAATAATTATCATATCCACACACTCAAGGCAGTACCTAGAAAACATAAAGATAAAATCATGTCTGAATCCCGCAGCAATTTTCCAGCACGACATGGTACTCCATGGAATACTGAAGAGTTACAGCGTCTTCTCGTATCCATAGCGGAGGGCGTCTCGCTAAAAAAACTTACTCAAACACATCAACGATCGTCCGGGGGAATACGTGGAGCAATCAAACGCCTGCTTCCTTCTGAGTTTCTTGAGTTCAACGATATAAACACGGTGAATGATCTCAGCAATTACTTCAACAAGATTCCTCGCCAAGAACACAATAGTATCATCAATAATTTAATATCATTGAGCACTGCAAAAACAATTGCTCATGATAAAGTTGAAATACAAAAGAATAGTTTTAAACAAAATACCCCACTCCCCCTCTGCCAACCCAATACAGATTTTAAAGATTATATAGCCGATGAACATGATGTCATTATGCTAATTCATTCTGCTATCGAAAGTTTATCTAATAAACGACATCAATATATTCTTCTAATGCGACTCGGCACAGATGATTCACCTCATTCTCTGGCAGATATTGCCGTCAAATTAGGAATTTCCCGTGAAAGGGTAAGACAACTTCAGGAACGAGCCCTTGGCTTACTAGCTGCTAAATCTCGCTATGAAGGGACACCTGGAGCTTGCCTTAAAGCCCTTATTAACTCAATAGGTAATTCACCATATGATATAGCAGTATGGATTTATCGTATTGTTCATCGGGATTTCGTTACATCCTCTGAGTTAGCCGCCAAATTCATTATTTTTGCCGCAGGCATTCCTAAAGCAAGACGAGATGAAATAAAAAATTCGCTCTCATTAATATCACAATTACAAAAGCAGAAGTTACGTGAACGAAGAGCAGAATTAGCACACGCTCACGCTCAGGAAAGAGCCCGAATCAAGAAAGAAAGAGTTGAGTTCATATTCAGTAAATGGCTAGACAATACACATTGGCCAAAATATATCGCACCTCCTCCCCCCGTAGAACAGCTATGTTCACAGAGAGCGGTTAATGATACTGACATATCTGGATTCTTTTACTCTCAAAAATTAGGTCGTACAGTCCAGTACGAATCAGGGCTTGAGTTTAAAATAATGCATCTATTAGAATGTTGCGATCAGGTTCTTTTCTATCAAGAACAACCATTTTCTATTCCATATTGTTTTAAAAACAAATCAAAAAAATACTATCCAGATTTACTCATTGCGACAGTTGATGGTCGGTGCCTACTTATGGAAGTGAAGCCAACAGACCGAATGACCTTGAGTCTCACGAGAATAAAAAGTAATGCAGGTCGCAAATGGGCACATACTCGAGGATGGGGATGGTTGGTCATTAGTGATAGGTTCTCGTTACGTCAGCTGGAAGAACATGCCATCTCAACAAACACATGGAAACTTATAGAGGCTGAACTGAAAACATCAAGGATTTTAGCATGGCGTGAAATGATGGAGTTACGTACACGATACGAGATTCATCGTTTAGATCTTATTGCATATATCATTCAGTCTGGTGCTGAAGTGGATAACTTTTATCGAATTACCCCGAAAATATCTAATAATACATCTAACCAGAGACAACCAAATGAGAGCGACTGTCATAATTGATGACGCACAGGACGGAAAAAATAATAGCTGCCGGACAGCAGCAACCAGCAGTCGTCCGGTAAAAAAGACAAACAAGGCGCATTGAGGTCAGCCTTCGCAACAATCCGGCGGCAGATGTCCTGCCGCCGTGTTGCCCGTTAACGTTTAACTTCGTAGGCTAACGTTGCCACAAGCACCGTATTTCCCTGCTCGATACGAAATCCGCAAAGCGAATCCCTCACCGTCCAGACAAAACACAGTATCGTCACACAGACGACGATTAACATCATTAAAAACGTTCGTTGTGGCATCGCAGCCCCTCCATTGCCTTTCGGCCGTCATCGGGCTACTATAATGTTGTCTAGGCATTACAGTGGGCCCTGGGTTGATTGATAAAAAAATCGCCTGGGGCTTTCTGCTACATGCCGTCCACAAAACGCTTTCGGCATACAGCCTCAAGCGCCCGCCGCTATTCTAATCGTTTTCCTGTCCGCCACAATCCTTTTCATGCCACCACGTATTTTGTGTCAGGGACAGAAATAAAGCCGGAAAGTGACTACGTGTGCACACATCTGTTTTCCGGGCTGCAGGCATCGTGTTATTTTCTGAAATGCAAAATAATAAAAAACAAGGACACATCATGAAGGATGAAATACACAGTACCAGCATTAACCCGGATGTTGTTGAGCAGTTTCTGGCCCTTATGAATACACATTGTAAATCCTCAGAAGAGGCGCTCACCATGCTGAGTACGCTTTGTTACAACCTGATGATGACATGCGGTATCCATTCCATGGACAGCCAGATGCTCAATGGGCATGGGATATCCATGCAACTTCAGGGGATTGATATTGCCGAAAAGCCAGGTAAGAATATTCACTAACCTGAACAGGGCCTGAAAACGCTGTCTTTTCAGGCCTCTGCAGGCAAAAACTGATGACAACAAAATTTCTGCGTTTGTACCCCACCGATGAAAAAGACAAAAACTCACACCGGGCTTCTCATCATTAAAGATAAAACCCGACGTGTCAGCCTCTACGAAACGCCAACGGCATGGTGTATCAGGGGGCAGGAGTGCTACAGCAAAAGCACTGGACGCCGCTGTGGCAGCCACGACAGTCTGAGCAGACTGCGCCTGGACAGCATTAAGCCTGTTGAATGAGTGGTGGCACCATGAAAGATAACAACACAACCGCCACCCCAGAAACCTGGAAAATGCGTTTTCTGGCCAACGGGACATCCGGCACATGGTTTTACACTGACGACATTGCAGTCACTGACGCGTGGCTTCGCGCGCACCCGGATGATGTGGAGGTTATCCCTCTCTGCCGGATACAGCCCCGCCAGCATTCCCATGAACAACATATTGAAGAACTCCGCGCAGCCCTGGCCCGGATGCTCCATATGCATCATATGATGCTGGAAACCACACATTACCGGGAAAATATCACCGATGCCCGTTGTATCCGTGAAATGCATGAAGCGCCATTACAGGCGCTCAATATTCTGTCCAGATACCCGCATAAAAAGGACGAGGTGTGACGCATGTGGCTACTGATTTTCTGGCTTTCATCGCCCTTTAATGTCTCTTCCGGTGATGCCCGTCAGCCCACACTGGCGGTGCACAGCCAGGCCTTTCATACCGAACGGGCCTGCCGCGATGCATTGCGCGCCATTAAAAAGGAGAATGTTGGCGAATTTTCTCTGCGGGGCGTTTGTGTTTCTGACGGAAATACGAAGGAGGAGGCTGAGAGCTCATGACGGATATTACTGACAGACATACACTTCGCCGTATGTCCTGGGCAGAGCTGAGCACTACGGCCCGGGATGCAGAATCAAAACATGATTACGAAAGCGCCAGAATACTGTGGTCATACGCATACAGTATTGCAACAACCAGCATAAATAAAAATCTGGCCAGTGCACATATTCGTTACTGTGACAAAAACATACACCTGATGAGTATAATCAAACTTTATTAATTATCTGTTTCTGTAAACAACATACACTCATAAAAGATAATATCTTACACAAGTAAACCAAACTGTCACAACGAAAATAACGGCCTTGCTTTATTGCATTATTCTGAAGATATCAGTATATAAGATGAGCATTCGTGGCTGGTTAATATTTCCTCTCAGCATTCAAGACCACATCGTTCATTAATGCCTCATTTTAATGAGGCATTAATGATTACCCAGATTAGAACCTGTTTAAAACGCTGAATCTGCCTTTCCTGTAAGTAGAGGCTCTTCCGGTAAAGTCATAATCGGGACATCATGTTCACCATTAAATACCGATACATATTCAGTGTAATTACCCTGTAATAATGGTGAAATCAACGGCAAATTCCGTGTTTGTATTCCGGTGAGCCACTGGAAAATTTCCGGAAAGCGACGGGCACTGATATGAATATCATGGTTCTGATGCGTTACGATATCACTGGCCATAATAACAAAGGGGACATCATACCCTGAGCGTAAACCCGGCGCGTGATGAACAGGAGTGCTGTCTGAACTGACAGACAGGCCATGATCAGAAAAGTAGACCATAGCAAAATCCTCTCCACGAGCTGTCACCATCTCATAAATATTCTGCAGAAATTTATCCAGTTTCACCAGTGTCGATAAATAACAGGATACTTTTCGCCCAAATATTTCACGGAATGGCTCAGCATCATTAAAAAGTCTGTCACAGGGATTAGGATGTGACCCCATCATATGAACAAAAATTACTTTTGGAGAGGATGAATTAACCGCCTCCCTGACGAACTGAAGCATGTCTTCATCATCTGTCCGGCGTGATGCAAAACTTCCCTCTTTAAGAAAATATTTCTTATCTGCATTGCTGGCAACAACAGAAATCAACGTATCATGTACCCCTAAAGCCCCCTGATTTGATATCCACCATGTTTCATATCCTGCATTGCTGGCAAGCGTAACCATATTATTACCAGGATTGCCTGATTCAGCATAGTCAAGAATAAGTGTTCTGCTGAGTGAATCAATGGTATTGGCCGCAGATGAAAAATAGCCATTAATAAATATACCCGGTGCTGAATTCATCCATGGTGTTGTCGGCAACGGATACCCATAGACTGAAAGATAATCCCGCCGGACACTTTCACCAATAACAATAATTATTGTTTTATATTTCTTTTCAACACTCACTATTTCCCATGAGCTTTTTTGATTGTTATTAAGTGTTTCATAACGAATCATTTCGGCTCTGGTTTCAGCAACGCCTGTCACCACCTCCACAGCCATACGTCTGGGCCATGCATTGACCGACAATGCAATAAAAAATAACAGAAAGAGAACGCCTTTTTTGTTTCTTTCTCGTGTACGCCAGAACCAGACAGTGAACATAACTATCATCAATGAGATAATAAAATAAATAATGGGTATACCTGCGATAAACTCTTCTGCTTCTGTTACATTAGTCTGCATTAACGATGCAATAAAGCTGCCGTTAATCTTCCCGTAGATAATACCCACCGGAGCATAAAATGCACTAAACAAAAGAAAACAGCAGACACATACTGCTGACAGTATATTCTGCCGTCCTGTCATAAACAGCAGAAACAAAAGAATAATATTACCAAATGCATTCTTCTCTGTATATCCAATCCACAACACCATGAAACAATTACAGAAAATAACAGACAAACGAGAACTTTTTTATTCACTGCATGGATGCAGAAATTTCTTACCCCACTCAGAAAATATTCGGATTTTTCTTGCGCGCGTAACTTACCTGGCATTCTTTACACCGATACAGACAGTTAATTAAATATTCATGGGCACTTTATGTGAAATAGTTCACAAAAGTATCTCACACCTGTACATTCCGGCACCTATGATACCAACAAGAATATTTTCAACAACTCATTCCCTGAATTCATAAGGCACAAAATGATTATAACGCCTCACAACCACGAGGCGTTAATCATAATGCATTTAGTGTATAAATATACCTTTTGCTCTTTTAGAGAGATAAATATACAAAATAAAAAGAACAGCAATAACGCCATCAATAAATATGTTTTCAATACTTCCATCAGGAGTATAATCAATCCCAACAATATAAAAACAATAGACATAACTTACAGCATAATAAACGATATAAACAAGATAAATATACAGAAGCAATCTGTTAACATGTCTTTTTCTTCTAAAGAAGGAGAGTATAAAATACATACATAACACAGAAAGAATAATAAACACCCCTATAGATATAATAAAATACTCTTTTACCTGTGAGTCTTCGTGCAGCGACATGTACAATGAATAAAAAGTTCCAGCCAGACTCAGCCTTGTGATAAATATATAAACAACAGACAAAAGAATAATAAAAAGAACTATACCAAACTTTGGTCTTTTTTCTTTTTGTAGCATTACAGCATTTTCCTTCATCATATACACGTTCTTTACACTATTCCTGTAAAATTTCGATAAAAGCTCATCAGATTTTGTGTGAGGACGGTGACAAAAAATGAGTCCGGTTTTTAAAGGGTATATGCAGAAACCATCCGTGTGGTTCCGGTCAGCGTGTCTGAGACCTCAACATCCCGGGTGATGATTGTCATTCCGGACTGACGCAGCCGCTGCACATCTGCGGCAATACGCTGAATACCAAGCCAGAACAGACCATCCAGCGCGGTGACAATTAACCCGCTTTCCAGCGCCAGTTTCAGCCGTGCTGTCGGAGCTTTAACCTCCCCGGCTATATCAGTGAAACAACGTGTCGTCATGCCATAGCTGTCCACCCGCCGTATTCGCGTCGCAAGACTGTAACTGAAGCTATCAGGCACGCCGGATAAGTCATTCTGCAGACTGTATACACATCCCCGCTGCCGCTCATTGAATACGACTTTTTTCTGGCTGAGCAGCCATTCCCGCCGCAGGCTGTCAATCATCTGCGGTGTCCGGGTTAACAGCAGACGAAACGGCAGTTCAAAACTGGTCACGTAATCAACATTCAGCAAAGCTGTCCGTAGCCGCTCCCTGGCACCTGCTCCGGTATCACGGCATTCACGCATGACATCTGCCCACTGGCGCATCAGTCGCGGAGACTCATTCCTAGCCCTGAACTGATATTTCTCAATCTGATAATCAATATGTTCCTGCATACCGTCACCGGATATCTGTTGCCGTATCATCACGGATATCAGCGTACTGGAATTCATGCCCTGCGTGAAGTATCACACTGCCAAAAAAAACACACCTGAACGTTATTATTTCGCAATATTAATTGCACCTGTTTTCATAAATAAAAAGGAGACGATGAAATGATAAAATATATCTTTTCACTCACCATTATTTTTTCCGCTTCTCTCTGTGCCGCACAGATTCAGGGGCACGTCATCCGCGTTCTTGATGGTGATACGCTGGAAATATTACAGGACAAAAAGCCTGTCAGGGTCCGTCTGGCTAATATTGATGCACCGGAAAAGAAACAGCCCTTTGGACGCTGGTCAGCCACTCAGCTGAAGGACCTGGTGGCCGGAAAGCCCGTAACCGTGCAATACGCGCAGACAGACAGGTATGGCCGTATTCTCGGCCGGGTCTATACCGCTGACGGCACAGAAGCAAATCGCTGGCAGGTCCGTAACGGCGCTGCCTGGGTGTACCCGGACTACAATAATGACTATACTCTCCCGCCGCTCCAGCGTGATGCCCGCGCCCTGAAGCGGGGATTATGGGCAGATAAAAATCCGGTACCACCATGGACCTGGAGAAAACAGAATAAAGAATAATTATTTGCTGATATGAAGAAAAAAACCATTTCAAAGAAAATAAATGGCAAAAATACAGCATGGGGAAAAATTGCCATTTTTACCGCCGCGTTATTTTTAATATTTGCTGTCAGCTGGCCGTAATAAGCAGAATAACAGAAAGGTGTAAAAATGAACCTGGTTGATGCATTTGTCACTAAAGTGATATCCGGACCGTATGAAGAATACGGAAAATGGTGGGTGGATGTTGAATATATTTCCTGGGGAGTTCCGGGTAAAAGCCGGCTCATGTTTGACTCACGGGAACAGGCACAGGAAGTGCAGGAAGGTTTTCGATTTTTAACCTGAGCATATTTTGTTAAAGGGCAGAAGGCGGTGACCCTCTGCCCTTAAGTACGTTTCCGGGATTATCAGTCAACCAGTTCCCGGATCAGTTCCAGGATTGCTATCACTGCGTTAGCCACAGCAACAACCGCCCTGAGAACGATGATTAACCTGTTAATCATCCGCTTCTCCATCAATGGAGAAAGAACACCGTGGTTTGCCCTTACATTGCCTGTCGCCACGTTTTCTATAGTGTCAGTTATAGACAGTTCTTCTCCGGCCAGAGCACCAAAACCAGCACCACCTGATGTTTTGGCCAGGACTTGCAACCTGTTCATCCCGGTGAACGATATGCCGGAAAGAACGTGCCTCAAAGCTGACACACCGAGTATATACTTATACTGTGCTTGCAGAAATATTATTTCAGCCGTATTATTTCATAGTCAGTTATAGGCAGTTATCTTCCGGTCAGGGCTACCAACTTCGATCCGGAATCGCAAAAAAACCGGCCTCACCAGTCGGTTTTTTTGCGTCTGTACCTCCTCCCCGGACAGCAGTTCTCTCACTCCCGTTGAATATTTCCTGTTGAATTTTACGAAAATACGGCAAATGGGAGATATCGAATATATTTACTTGGGTGTAGTCGGTAAAAACCAGCTCATGTTTGACTCACAGAAACAGGCTCTGGAAGTACAGAAAGTAATCTGTCCGTAGATTATTAAAGGGCAGAGGGCGGTGACCCTCTGCCCTTAAGTACGTTTCCGGGATTATCAGTCAACCAGTTCCCGGATCAGTTCCAGGATTGCTATCACTGCGTTAGCCACAGCAACAACCGCCCTGAGAACGATGATTAACAGGTTAATCATCCGTTTCTCCATCAATGGAGGAAGTCACCGTTGCTTGCTCATACATCGCCTGTCACAACGGCTCTCTGACATTGTTGGATGTAGAGTACATTCCCCCCTGCCAGAGCACTGAACACAGCACCACCTGTTTGTTCAGCCAGGACTTTAATTCATCCATACACAGATAGAACAGGTTTTAGAAGCAAGGGAGGCACACTGTACAGCGCCAACACAAAGATTATACAGATGCACACATAAAATTCATTTAAAGAAATGAATATTGACAGGCAATCTGAAGTCAAACTAGACAACAGATGTCTGGTGCCATAATATTATGGATGTTGGATGTAGAGTATCTTCCTCCGGTCAGAGCACCAACTCCGCTCCGGAATCACAAAAAACCGGCCTCACCAGTCGGTTTTTTTGTACCTGTCTCCCACCACCTTCTGCCGTTCGCTCTTCTCTGTGAAAATGTCCTGTTGAACTCATTCCTGTCCGGTTATTACCGGCGCTGATTCGCATTCATGCCACCCGACTTAATCCCGAAATTTATCCATTCATCTATGGAGGAATCCCCGTGTCTTACCAACAGACGTCTGCCGCCGAAGATCCAATGGCTATATGGTATATCGTCGGTGCCATATGCCTGCTCTTTGCGATTATCATCTGGCGCTTTTTACCTGAAATCGTCTTCGCCTCCTGCCTGATCCTGCACACACTGTGGGGCATGATTGACTGGGGGCCCTTTCACAACTTTGCCGCCCCCCGTTACAACCTGCTGGCCATCACTGCTAACAACGCGGCAACCATCACTTTCGGCCAGTGGCTGGATGTTATGTCCCGGACAGTGGGGATCCTCTGGTTGATTCTGCTTCCCATGACATTCGGCTTTCTGTGGATGTGGTTTCACCATCCGGCCCAGCCCCGTTTTACCCGCAGGCCACTGAATATCCACACACTGCCCCATATTTTTTCAGCTCTGTCACCGGCGATCGCCCCCGTTCTGGCTGATGGAGACAACAACAGACTCTTCCACGGACAAAAACGTCCCGAGCGCCGTGTCGCACTAACCCCCGAAGTCTTTGTGGAGCAGAACAACCTTATCCGCAACATGCAGCTCGATGTTGCGTCCACACGCCAGTGCTTCATGGCGCAACTGGGGCAACCACTGACCAGCTGGAAAGACATGGCCCCACATGAAAAAGCGCTCTTTGCCATCTTTGGCCTGCAGTTCTTCCTCGGTGACCGGAAAGCAGCGGTAGCCCTGATGAACAACCTCAATCTCTCCTGCAGGCTCAAAAGTAAACGGGACCAGGGGCGTTTCAGCACGCCGGTGTATTCACTGGCCAGAAACGCCTTTATCCGGGTCATCAAAACAGAAGGCGCACAACAGTGGCTCAGGCAGCACCGTTACGTTCGCAGCGGTCTGGTCTGGCTTTACGCACATGATTTGCGCCTGACGCCTCCGAACTGGCTGTGGCTCAAGGGCGTTGACCGGACGCTCTTCTATGCCCTTCACCGGGCAAACACCACAAAAGGCTTCATCGAAGGGGCCGGCGTGGTGGCCGTTGCCCGGGCAGAAAATGAAGCCAGCCGTCTCGGCCTCCCCTGCCCGGAACCCTGTGTGGAAGAGGCCATTGAAGGGCTTCGACGGGACATGCTGGGGCTGGGCCTGATATGGGACGAACCTCAGCCAGATCGCGATCGTAAACGTCAGATCAGGACCCGCTGGTCACTCACGGATGACGTGATACCCCGCCGCCATGATAACGACGAAGACACTGACACTGGTGAAACCACCGAAACCACCGAAACCACCGAAACCACCGAAACCACCGAAACCACCGAAAAACAGCATCCCGCCGACAAGGAAAAAGAACAATGACCATCCACTACACTGCAACACTGAATAATAAACACCTGTCCCTGACCGCCCTGTACCCTGACGGTAATCGGGAGGTGATTGCCATCCTGCCAGTCACAGAACTGGGCGCACTGATTAACCGTAATAACAGGCTGATGCACCTGTCCTTCAGTTCCCCTTTTCGCGAAATAACCGAAACGGTGCTTGTTGATACCGTTGATGCAGAACGTCCCGGACATCACATCGGCAGAATGCTCTCAGCGATTGATGCCTGCCTGGATGCCGAATATGCCGGAAAAGGAAAACATCCCTCCCGGAAAAATGGCTTCTGGCGGACACTGATGTGTGGCTTTATCGCCGGAATTGCTCTGCCGGCGACAGTTGCAGGTTACCACTGGATGAAGGCAGAGCCCCCTTCCACGCTGGCTTACCCTACATCTCAGGAATGGAGAGCTGAACCAGTAACCGACACAGAGACACCACGCCCACATACGGAACATCATGTTAACAGCATCCCGGCCCGCCCGGCTCCCACACAGCAGGAACCTTCTTCTGCCCCCGCCCCGACGGCAGTGACGGAAGAACAACACGTTCAGGCCGCTGAGGCCCGCCGTAATCTGGCCACAGTACTTAAACGCAACGCAGACCGGGGGATGTTCACCATTAACCTGTCCACTGGTCATGAACGCACGCTGTACGCCTTCCTTGACCCCGCATGCATCAACTGCCGTCTGCTGGAACCCGCGCTTAAGCAACTGGCCCGGGAATTCAGCGTGGTGATTTATCCGGTCTCCGTGATTGGCGGGGAGTCCAGTACAAAGCGGACTGCTCCGCTGCTGTGTGAACCGGACTCACAAAAACGGGCGACCGGATGGCATCAGCTGTATTCCGCTGACAGTGGTATGGCCCCCACCGGCGATGCACCGGCCGCACAGGATGGACAGTGTCTGACCGCCGCACGTGCTGCCATCGATGTCAATAACCAGGCTTTCCGCCAGTTCGGTTTTGGCGGAACCCCCTGGGTGTTATCAGATACCGGCTGGCACCTGCCGTCCGGCATCCTGAAAGACGCCACTTCCGTTCGCCTCTTCCTGAAAGCAACAGATAGCGAGGAGTATCACAATGAGCCAGCACCACGTTAATCCTGACCTCATACACCGCACGGCCTGGGGAAACCCGTTGTGGAATGCACTGCATAACCTGAACATCACTGGTCTGTGTCTGGCCGGCAGTATCATTACGGCGCTGATATGGCCACTGGCCCTTCCTGTCTGCCTGCTGTTCACCCTGGTCACCTCCGTGATATTCATGCTGCAACGCTGGCGATGCCCCCTGCGTATGCCCATGACACTCAGCCTTGATGACCCCTCCCAGGACAGAAAGGTCAGGAGAAGCCTCTTCAGCTTCTGGCCCACCCTGTTTCAGTATGAAGCGGATGAAACATTCCCCGCCCGGGGGATTTTTTATGTCGGTTACCGCCGTATCAACGATATCGGTCGTGAGCTCTGGCTGAGCATGGATGACCTCACCCGGCATGTCATGTTTTTTGCCACCACCGGTGGCGGTAAAACAGAAACCACCTTTGCCTGGCTGCTCAACCCGCTCTGCTGGGGAAGAGGCTTTACCTTTGTTGACGGAAAGGCACAGAACGATACCACGAGGACAATCTGGTATCTCTCCCGACGTTTTGGCAGGGAGGATGATATCGAGGTCATCAACTTCATGAACGGCGGAAAATCCCGCAGTGAAATCATTCAGAGCGGCGAAAAATCCCGCCCACAGTCAAACACCTGGAACCCGTTCGCATTCAGCACCGAAGCCTTCACCGCCGAAACCATGCAGTCCATGCTGCCCCAGAACGTTCAGGGCGGTGAATGGCAGTCACGGGCGATAGCCATGAACAAGGCCCTGGTCTTTGGCACAAAATTCTGGTGCGTCCGGGAAGGTAAAACCATGTCCCTGCAGATGTTACGGGAACATATGACGCTGGAAGGGATGGCAAAACTCTATTGCCGTGGCCTTGATGACCAGTGGCCGGAAGAAGCTATCGCACCACTGCGAAACTACCTGCAGGATGTCCCGGGATTCGATATGTCACTGGTGAGAACGCCGTCAGCCTGGACTGAGGAGCCCCGTAAACAGCATGCTTATCTCTCCGGTCAGTTCTCGGAAACGTTCACAACCTTTGCCGAAACCTTCGGGGACGTCTTTGCGGCAGATGCCGGCGACATCGATATTCGCGACAGTATTCACAGCGACCGCATTCTGATTGTGATGATCCCTGCACTGGACACATCGGCTCATACCACGTCGGCACTCGGTCGTATGTTCGTCACCCAGCAGAGCATGCTCCTCGCCCGTGACCTGGGCTACCGGCTGGAAGGCACAGATGCACAGACCCTGGAAGTCAAAAAATACAAAGGCAGCTTCCCCTATATCTGTATCCTTGACGAAGTCGGTGCCTACTACACAGACCGCATTGCTGTGGAGGCCACCCAGGTACGTTCACTGGAGTTTTCCCTGATAATGACGGCGCAGGATCAGGAGCGAATTGAAGGGCAGACCTCCGCCACCAACACCGCCACACTGATGCAGAACGCCGGCACCAAATTCGCCGGACGCATTGTCAGTGACGACAAAACGGCAAGAACGGTGAAAAATGCCGCCGGTGAAGAGGCACGGGCCAGAATGGGCAGCCTGCAGCGCCACGATGGTGTGATGGGTGAGTCCTGGGTGGACGGTAACCAGATCACCATCCAGATGGAAAGCAAAATCGACGTGCAGGATTTGATCAGACTGAATGCTGGTGAGTTCTTTACCGTTTTCCAGGGGGATGTGGTGCCGTCAGCCTCTGTGTATATTCCGGACAGCGAGAAAAGTTGCGACAGTGATCCGGTGGTCATCAACCGCTATATTTCCGTTGAAGCCCCCCGGCTGGAGCGTCTCCGCCGTCTCGTCCCCAGGACAGTGCAGCGCAGGCTCCCCACACCGGAGCATGTCAGCAGCATCATCGGTGTACTGACAGCAAAACCATCCCGTAAACGTCGTAAAAACCGTACAGAGCCTTACCGTATCATTGATACATTCCAGCGCCAGTTGGCAACAGCGCAGACATCACTGGATCTGCTTCCGCAATATGATACAGATATCGAATCCCGGGCAAACGAACTGTGGAAAAAGGCTGTGCACACTATCAATAACACAACCAGGGAAGAACGCCGGGTATGTTATATCACACTGAATCGTCCGGAAGAGGAACACTCCGGTCCTGAAGATATACCTTCAGTGAAGGCGATTCTGAATACTCTGCTCCCCCTGGAGATGCTGTTACCTGTACCGGATCTAACTGCATCCCCGCCCCATAAAAAAAATGTCGCTCAGACACCATCAGGTGGAAAACAAGAGAGTCGTAAAAAAAGATTCTGATAACACCTGTATGGCTGATTTTAATAACAACCTTTACGCGATTATTAATCTCCTCCGCTCACCATAGTAAGCGGAGGATTCAGGATTTCAATCCATCACCAGAGGTACAATAAATGTGTATTAGTAGCCCGGAAACAAACTCATGGTCTGTTATTTATCGTAAAAATTCCGGAGAAGATATCAATATCACTTCCCTGACGTTTAAAAATAGTCTTCTGGCAGCCCGGACACTGATGGTGCCCGAAAACTATATGATATGCATACTCAGAAACGGGGAGAGGGTCAGACGATGGGACAGAGAAATACTTGCAGGCTCAAACAGATGGTACAAGTGTTCTCCCGATAATTTCGAAATACTGGGTAAGCTCCCCATAATAAATAAAGTCACAACACTGATAAAATCATAATCTACGGATTTTAATCAGTTAAGCTAAATCAGGATGAACGCTTTGATTATGAATTATACATGAAAACAAATATGGGCAGCACAAAAAATGGTGCCAGGGTTCCCCACGTTCGTAATAGATTCACTTCTATGGATATTGGTATGAATTCCCAGATCCTGCCAGACATGCTGATTAATTTTGCCCTTATTAACATCACAGACAGAAAGAACGAGGGTACCAATACCATTGATGGTAACTGGCAGGCCGATGAAGGACGCCGTTACCGGGATAATGTAAGAATCTATTTTTGAGTATGTCAACATAACCTGAGGCAAAGTACCTCAGGTTCCAGTGTAGTAATCAGCCAACCTGACAGTCTTCTGTTAGCCCTACAGATATGTCGTGGAGCTAACCGCGCATGTCAAAGCCGGATTTTTGAAAATCTCTATAAACTTCCGGATTGTTGAAGGCCGGGAATTTAGCTTTATGGGCTGCTGACTTTATCGCTTCGCAATAGGCTTTATCGCCATTACTGGTTGATATTTTTAACGCCGTGCCATCCCGGGAGAACTCCATATGCAACCTGCATTTTTTCCTTTTCCATTTTTGCGGATCATCAAGTTTAGCATTAATTGCATCCCTGATTCCCCGTGCTTGCTCCCCCCATTCATCCTGATCATCCCAACGTCCTGAACTGCAACTACCCAGGGCTGTAGTTTTATGGCAATTTGAAGGATGTAATGGCGCACATCCCGCCACAAAGCTGACTAAAATAGCCAGCATAACGATTTTCTTTACCCCCATATATTGCTCCTCAATCCATATAGATCTCAGTACCATAGCTCTGTCAGAGCAAAGAAAATCTTAACTAATACAAGTTAAGATTTTTAATATCCACTCCTCATCCCTACATTCCAGGTGATGGTGGCGTCCACTCATTATCCTGAACTGGAGCATAAGATGCGCCATGCCCCCCGGATATGCTTTTCTGTTGCCTGATATATTCGTGGTAGTACTGTTCACTACGCTGACGATGTAAATCCACATCCGGGCGGCTGATTACAAAGTGTCCACTTCCGGTTATTCCAGCTGCATTATGCCAGGCCACCATTTCCGCAAATACATCATTAAACTGTTGATATGAGCCTTCCGGTTCAAAACCCATTCCTGGCTCACGATCAAACAATACAGGAGCAATCAGATTCAGCTTATCCACCAGTTCATTTCTGTCCTGATGATGGTAGAACACCACACGGTCCCCATAATCCACACAGACTAACTCGCCATTCCTCCGATCACGAAAACGCACACTGCCATCTTTCTGCAGACGGGCTTCGAGAACGCCAGTGTCTTCATAAAGTGGAGTTCCTCCCGGTTCACAGAGAATCACGCAGCGGTCGGCATTCGTTGTTCGTCGCTTGTCTTTGCGACGATCACGATAATCCCAGCCACGTAACTGTGATAATGCAGCTCTGTCTCCCTGTACCGCCTGTTGCTCCACCCACTGCCGGTAGGACAAAGGATACCACTTACCCTCCGCAATCAGTGACAACCGCTCTTCCTTCACACTCTCCTTCAGCCTGATCAGCGCCTGCATACGCTGCACTTCTGCAATATGGTAATGCAGCTTACGCAATTGTGGATCCCGGAACTGCACACGGATATACGCCTTGCGCCGACGGCAGGCAGCATGAATTTCCCGTAACCGTTCTCCGTAACGTAAGTCGGGTTTACGCCAGTGCTCCTTCCATGCAAGATAACGCGCGCGCAAATCTTCCCGCGCAGCTGCACGGGCTTCACGGCGTTCACGACGCAGTACAGGATCGCGCCGGAAGCCGGGCTCCACTTCATCGCTGGCAGCAAGTTCCGGATTGTAGCGACATTCAGGCTTCACCCGTTCAAATATATCTGCACCTGCAATCTCAAATGGCCCTGCCTGCGGCTCAGCCCTGGATAACGTCAAATCCGGGTGGATACTGCTGGCCTTCACTGGTGTGAGCTCATGATTAAACGCATCCACAATCACAAGACCATGATGCTGTTTCTGCAACATAAGCCCTTTACGCGCAAACATCTCATGGCACGCCTGCCAGCTGAAATTCCCGCCCGCGATCATATCTTCAATCAACGACTCACACTGAACAGTCGTGTACCCCCACAGACTTTCCTTATCAGAAAACAGTTCGCGCTTTATTGCTCCCTGTGGACCTGTCCCCATCCGCATACGATACCATTCGTAATCACTGACAGCCTGAGTACCAAGATTACGTCCCCGGAATCGTTCTCCGGGTATAACCTGAGTAAAAATATCCTTCGGTACAGGCTGCCATCCACCATCCAGATCCTGCATATAATCCAGCGTCATTAACGGCCACACACTGTCTGCACGTACTGGTGTCTGTTGTTTATCAAATCCATCATGCAGTACCAGATGCCCGTGCTGGATCCCCATCCATAATCCAGCCTTTGCCAGAGTTCTGTGCACATCCAGGCAACTTTCCAGCTCACCATTTCTCGCCATTTCCGGTAAGCGTTCGGCAAAATGACGGCAGGCGTACTGTTTCAGACTCTCCGTTTCTGCCACTTTTTCCGGCCGGATATCAACGTTTATGGCTTCCGGATCATAACGACCGGGTGTCCCCACCTGACTGAAAATATCTGTCGGTACAGGCTGATATTCCCCCAGTTTCCGCCCCAGTTTTTCAGCTGTCCATGACGGTCCGAACGAACTGAGTGCAACACCTTCCCGCGCTCTGTCCCAGCCATCCTTCACCACCAGTTCCCCTTCCTGCATCGTGATATACAGACCATCACTGGCCAGCCGTTTATGCAAAGACAACCAGTCTTGTGCGGGCTCTTCACGCAGCCCGGCAATCGACATCTGCGCAATATATTCCCTGAACGTCTGCTTTTTCCCGCGTCGCCAGGCATTACGGCGCTCACGTACCAGCGCTGTTTTGCGCACAATACGGTTGCCGGGTGCATGCACAAAGCAGCCATTATCAGGCGCGAATCCGTGCTTAAGTTCAAGTTCACGACATGCACGGCTGAGTTTTTCCTGGCTCCAGGAAAGCCAGTTAATATAACCAGTTTCAGGATGTACACGATTCACGGCAACATGCACATGCAGATTATCCGTGTCCGTATGAACGGCAGCCACGTACTGATGTTTTGAGAGTTCAAGAGATTTCAGTGTGTGACGCACACAGTCAAAAAGCTGCTCAGGACGCGGGCTTTCATGCGCAGGCCAGGAAAGAATGTAGTGGAAAACGGGGTCTGTATCATTACGGGAAAAAACAGCTTTGTCCGCCTTGTACTGCATCTCTTCAGCAGCTGTTTCCAGTGAATTGCAGTTATGGAAACAGGTTACGCCATAGAAATTTACCCACTGACTGCCGTCTTTCATCACATCAATCAGGGAGACAAATTTTTCGTTACGCAGGCGTGTTGCATAATCAACAAGCCGTCTGAAACGGTTGCGGTGAGGGACATCACTCTTGATTTCGCTGTCTTCTGTGAGCTCATTTTCCTGCACATCATCCCGCACAGACGTGTACGCAATCAGGTCTTCAAAGGAAGACCTGCCGTCACGTCTTTTGTGCGGAATAATGGCATTCATCAGCAGTTATCTCAGCGTCCCATTAAGTTTCTTCGCAGAGCATTGACATATTCAGTAATGGCAACAAGAACCTCTGCATACTCCTTATCACCAGTGCGTTTTCCCTCCACAAACAGATGCTTCTGAAGGCGGCCAAGACGCATAATCTCATCAATCATACGGTCGTCAGTACGGCAGTTAACCACCTTATCCAGTGAAGAACTTCGTATAAATGTTGAAACCGTCTGTCCACTTGACTCCGCTTTTTCTCTTACGATTTCAGCCTCATCCTCCGTGAATCTCGCCGTGAATTTTACAATTCTCTTCCTGTTCTCACTGCCCGTTCGGGTTTTCTTCTCACTCATGGTCTGCTCCTTACCGGGGTGTCGGGGCAAAGCCCTGACCAGGTGGGGAATGTCTGAGTGCGCGTGCGCGGTCCGACATTCCCACATCCTGTCCCGTTTTTCAGGCCATTATAGCCTGTTATTTTTGTGCATCATAGTCTTATGCAGACGGCAGAGGCAGGGCGCAGCCCTGCCAGGAGTCAGTTTTTGATGATAAAATCAGACTTCAACATGAAACGGAGAGAAAGTGCCAATGGCTTCTAAAAAATTTTACTCAGATGATGACATCCAGCTGGCAAAAGCTGCTTTATCGGAATTGCCAGACCTCACCGCTCAACGGAAAACATTGCGTGATTTTCTTGATGCCATTCGTGATGACATCATTGTCCTGGTAAGGACAAAGGGTTATACACTGACAGATGTTCGTGACACGCTCAAAAATGCAGGGTATGAAGTAGGAGAGAAAGCACTTCGTGACATTATTCGGGAAGCAGAATCGAAAAAACCATCCCGCCGTTCTTCCTCTAAAACAGCACCTAAAAAGACAGATTCAGGCAGGAAAGATGGCATCGATATGAACAACAATTGATGTGACAATGTCACATCGTGTTCTGAGATTATGATGATTACAGAAAAAAAAGCCCCGGCATAAATACCAGGGGTTTTCTGTTTGATCAGACTCGTGGCGGCAATGCACCAGGATAATGACGTGCAATAATATCATTCAGTTTTTCAACAAGGTCAGGACACTTAAAGACAATATGTACGGTCCCTTTCTGGTAGCCACGCACCGTAAAATATTCCCCTTCAAACAACTCACCGATATTGTCGCCGTTCCCGAGATATTCACCATACTGCGCCCCGATGCTGTTCCTGAAGTCAGGAACGTTGCGTCCCTCCAGCAGATAAAACGGACGTACCAGGTCATCCAGTGCCTCCCGTCCGCTGCAGTCCAGCGTCACACGTCCGTTACTCCAGCGGTACAGCAGGTTTTCAATAATGATTTTCTTGCCCAGACGGCAGGGATTATTGGTTCTGTAATCCCATGACAATTTCCGGTAGACATCAATCAGTCCCTGTTCAAATGTCTGCATCTTGCTGGCATTCAGATGGCGAAAAGTTGCCAGTACATTGTCCAGGGTGATTTCAGGACAGGTGTCGCTCATCAGCTGGCTGTTCCACTCATCACGCTGGCATGAACTCATGAAGGTGTACATGCCAGTATCCGTCATCAGGCGATCCCAGATTTTCCGGTCGGCAAGACGGGTGATATTCCTTTTCGCTTCTTCCGGTTTATCCATGCATCGAACGGAGTCAGTCACACAGTCTTCAAACCCGTAGAGAAAAATATCACCGGAAGCATCGAGCAGAATCCTGCGCGCTGTCGCCAGGCATTCCATCGCCTGCATGAACAGTGCAATACCTTCGTTACGCTGCGCGATGATGCGGTCGATAGCCACAGACGGAATAACATCTGTCGTGCCGGCAGTATTCAGGTCAGCAGTGGGTAAAGTCTGATTCATCACATTGTCTCCTCATCGTCACGACTGCCGGGTCAGCCAGGTCATTTCCCGGAGGAGCGAAGCTCCTTCTGCCGTCCGGGTCTTCGGGGATTTCCCCGCAGTGGACCTTTCCGACGGGGGATGCTCACCACGTCACGGGGCAGTTGTCCGGGGGCAGACGCAAAAGTTTTTGACGCCTGCGGCAAAAAGTTTTGTGGCTGGTACATCTCTCCCCTGGATAACTGAAACGGGATGTGGTCGTGTATGTTCCCCCGGAAAGTCCGTCTGCGGAGAACAGGCCGCAGTGCGGCGGCAGACAGGCAGAGACAGCTGCGCCATCAGGCGCAGTGGCCTTACACACCGTCAGGTGTGCAGGGAGCGCCGCATCCGGCGCGACTGAAGAAAAACGACGGCACAACAATGGCATGTGGTGGTCACTGGCGCACCACTCCCGCACAGGTGAAAACAGAGAAAACCGCACGACATCCACAATCAAAAAAAGTGAAATTTCTTCACTTTTTCACACTTATTTTTCGCGCTGATTTGGTGATTATGGTGATAAAATAAAGTGAAGTTTTTTCACTTTTTCAAAGGTATTTTATGACCGGCTGGGAACTGCGAATCTGGCGAAAAAGCATGCTCTGGTCACGCGAAAAAGCGGCCAGAGAATTTGGCGTGACGCAGAGAACATGGCACGCCTGGGAAAATGCGGAACAGGTGGACGTCACCGTCTGGAGGACCACCCAGGCTCTTTCAGTCCGTGACCTGCTGCCTCACATGCAGGGGATGCGTAAGGCAGATATCATCAGGCGTCTGGAAAATGAACTGGGGGAAACGGCAGAGGATGTGTGAGCGTGATTCACAGCCTGGCTGAATGCCAGGCTACTGCTCATCAGGAAACAGTTTTTTCAGTTCTTCACCGGAAAGTCCGGTTGCCTCCTGAATCCGTTCCGGCGGCCAGCCCATATTCCAAAGCCGGCAGGCTATTTCCCGCGCCACTTCAAGAGCACCTTTTTCAAAACCTTTCTGTATAAGACGTTCTGCAAGCGTCATGCTGTTTGCTCTGCTCCTGCTGACAAAAAAGCCCGGCATTTTGCCGGGCTGTGATGTTTACTCAGTGAGTGATTTTCTTCAGTTCGTCATCGGAAAGTCCGGTAGCCTGCTTAATCTGCTCCGGCGTCATCCCCATTTTCTGAAGCTGGCACGCAATAGCCAAGGCTTTTTCAAGCGCTCCTTCCATGCGTCCTTCCATCCTGCCTTCCTGGCGACCTTTTTGCTCAAGACGTTCTGCGATAGTCATCAGTTTATCCTCATGCTGCGGCAGACGCTCAGCCAGCGCCCGCATAAATTCCGGTGATACAGAGTCCCCTGCGTTAACGATGTAATGAATCAGAACACGCACCTGTTCATCTGAAATTTCCACCATGACCTGCGGGAGTTTGTCCAGCAGCTCCATCATGTCACGATGGCGGATATGCTTCATCAGCAGCGTCAGTGCGGCCATCCGGCGATGGTTCATGATTTCATTGTCATCAACGACAGTGATATCAACCAGCGGAAACGGCTTTGTGTATATTTTAGCCGCAAGTGCCGGATTCTCAAAACAGTCCAGCCAGTTCATGCTGTACGGGTACGGGCTGCGCTCACCGTGATAGAACAGCACCGGAATCACCAGTGGCAACGTTTTGTGCTGCTCCAGATGTCTCTGCATCGCCGCCACACTGTAGCGTAACATGCGAAAAGGCATGTACAGATTTTCTGTGCTCTGGTGCTCGATGAGCGTATAAACATAACCATCTTCACCCCCGGTGGTTTTCACGCTCCAGAGGATATCGCTGGCGTACTGATGCAGGTCCGGCTCAACAAAGGTGGCGGGTTCCAGCTTCAGCGTGGACAGGTCGCACAACTGCCGGTGCTCCGCAGGAAGATGCAGTTCCAGAAAATCCCTGGCAACGTCGGGATTCGCCAGGAACGACCGGAACGCGGCATCATGCGGCGTGGGCGTTGTGGTGTTTTTCTTCTTACTCACGGTTCCTCCTGGTGAGATGTCTGAACGTATCCTGCCGCCTGCACAGGCAGACGGCAAGGGTTAATCAGTGGCAGACCCGCTCAATTTCAAGCGCGCGGAGCAGGTGGCCCCATTCGCTGGCTTTCATCGCGGGGATACGCACCCGCTTCTGCTTACTGCAGCGTCTGGCGATATGACTGCTCATCGCCAGGACGTCCGGGTTAATCTCATCCTGTGCCAGCTCCTGACGTCTGAAGCGGGTATGGCGGTGCAGGGGTTTATTCTCCCGCAGGCACTCTTCACGCAGACGCTTTACATATTCAGCCGTTGCAAAGATAATTGATGGTCTCACAAATATTTCTCCTTATGTTGTTGATGACTGCCGCTCTTCCTGGCCGGGAAGCAGCGGCGGAGAGAGGCAGGGTTTATCGCCCTGCTTTTTTTCATTCCGGGCAGCGGCGCAGTGCCAGCGCGAGCGCTTTCATCTTCCAGCCTTCCGGCGTGCGGTACATCACCTTCCAGTAGCCGTCGATGAACACATAATGGAAGCGCACCTCTTCAGTGCTTTCAGTGGCAATAGCCTCCATGAAAGAACGGTACTCACGCGCCTCACTGTCCATCCGGAAACCACTGTCACGTCCGTAATAAGCCGTCACACCGTCCACCGGGTTCTGAAGCGTATGCCCGGCGGGTTTGTCGCAACGGGGACCAAGGCAACGGATATCACCGTGTTCAACCAGGGCTTCGGCCTGCTGACCGGTGGCATAGTGGGTATGCAGGATGCGACCGTTCCAGGTCGGCTCCCCGTGCAGGTGGCAGTAAACGGTACGGAACACCCCGTCGCGGCAAAAAACGGAAATCGTGCTGCTGACTGTCATGAAAACGTCTCCTTCTGCTGAATCAGGTCGCCGGGCCGACCGGTTACTCCCCGGAGGGGCGAAAGCCCCTTCTGCCGTCCACTTCTTCGGGGTTTCTCCCCGCAGTGGACCTTTCCGATGGGGCAGCGACTGCCACGGCACGGGGCAGTTGTCCGGGGGCAGACGCAAAAGTTTTTGACGCCTGCGGCAAAAAGTTTTGTGGCTGGTACATCTCTCCCCTGGACGGCTGAAACGTGTTGTGGCCGCTTCAGCCCCCGGAAAGTCCACAGCGGGGAAACAGGCCGCAGGGGGGGCGGCGGAAGGGCAGACAACTGCGCCATCAGGCGCAGTTGCCTTACACACCGTCAGGTGTGCAGGGAGCGCCGTTTCCGGCGCGACAGGGGCGGCGCGACCGGAACGGTCGCTGCAAGCCTGGTTTTTCAGACATCGGACCGTAGCGGCAGCCCGAAACCGCGCCAGCGGGTTCGGCGGAGACTGGCGGGTGCGCCAGCAGCTTGTCGGAGTCGGGCCTGACGACCGGATGCCGCCAGGCAGCCGGGAGCCGAAGTGGGCGCAATAAAAGACTGCCAGAAACGGTGACAGTGTCACGGAATATCACACCTGTTCCCTGCATACAGCCATACACTACCTTCTGACCGGAAAGCCGGGCCGGCAGCGCCGCAGGCGCTGCACCCCGCATTTCCGGCAGGCGTCAGCCTGCCAGGGGTTTTCGCGCGGGATGACAGGCGGCCTCCACCGCCTGCCCCTGTATCACCTGTTTCTGCTGCCCTGAAGGATGTAGTGACCGCCCAGGAAAACCGCCTGCTGATTCGCCACAAAATCGCAGATTTCATCAACAATCTGCGCGGTGGTGAGCGGTTTCTGCCCCATTTCACGACGCCGCGCATTAATCACGGCCCTGTAATTACGCAGAATTTCGCGAGTTTCTGTGCTGATATTCATGACATCGTCTCCCCGTCCAGCGCCTGTAACACAACGTCCATTGCTTCGCGTTCCTCCCTGACGAATGCGTCACTGTCGCCCCCGTTCTCACTCCCGACGGCATACAGGCGCTTCATTTCACTGCCTGCCAGCGCCATCACTTTTTCCAGCATCACCGCCGGGACTGTCACATGACGGCTGGCGCGCTTTTCTTCCATCAGTTCACGAACAACGTCGTGAACAACGCTGACATCCGCACCATGCTCAAAGGCATCGTCCAGTCGCTGCATGACAGTTTCCAGCTCATCGTCTGACAGGTTCCAGTCCCGGGCTATGTGACGCACATCCCCACGGGTCAGCACCACGGCAAAAACGCATTCACTGTCCGGCACGTCTGTATCCAGTACATCGCGGATGATTTCTTTAACAGTACAGTACATGTTCTCGTCTCCTTTACAGGGGCGGCATTGCCGCCCCGTCCGTTAATCAGTCAAGTGCCGCGTAAATCGCGTTGCATTCGGGGTGAAATTCGATGTGGCTCCACAACTGCGCATCACGCATCCTGTACAGGTGTGTCAACCCTGCATCCCCGCTGTCGTGGTACAGCCACAACTGGCGGTTAATCACAAGGGAGGTAAGGATGATGCCTGCGGCATCAGCACTCACGGTACGGTCAAACCAGTTTGCACCGTTCACCATGTGGAAACGGTCGCCATCCGGCATCATGTAACCGCCACCGTCCGGCAGGCGGATGAAGTGCCAGAATCCGCCTTCATATTCCGGCATCATTTTTTTCGCCAGCGCGTATACAGACGCTTCGGCATACAGAAAATCCAGGCCAAACAGGTAAGGCAGAAAAGACAGACGGTCGCACTCTTCAACGTTCAGAGTGACAGGTTTCGCATACTGCATGGGATTTCCTCCGTTGTTCACATATTCCGCGACACCGGGCGGTGCCGTGCCTCCATCTTTGCCGGGCCTGCAGGGTTGCAAGGGCGCAAGGGAAGCCGCAGCCTGACGCACACGGCTGGCGGGAGTTGGAGGGTGAGACCGCGAAATCTGAGCGGGTGAACGACCGGAAAATCACGGCAGACGGGAAGGAGGGACCGGGTGACCGCAGCGGTTCACCTTACCTTGCAACCCGCCCGCAGAAGCCCGGCTACGATGGAGGCACGGCACAGCCCGCACACGACGCTGAGGCCACATAACTGAAAACCCACAAGGCCATGCCCCGCATGGCCGGGTAAAGCGGAGCCTGCGGCGACATCCTTTTGCTCTTTCCGGGGACCGGCTGGAAAAGGCGGAGATTTTTCCCCGCCAGCGTCATCATTTCCGGATTTTCGCCAGTGCATCCGCCATGCTGCGGATTTCATCCCGTGCCTCCAGAACAACCTCCCGCAGAATATCCCGGTCAAACCAGCGACGGGACGGTTCATCCGGTATACGCAGCACATCACAGACCAGACCACTGGCCAGGATATGCTCAATACAATCGCTGACCAGGTACATTTCCACCGACGAAAAACGTGCTCCCCGGTTCACGATGGCATCGAGCACCACGGGCAGATTTTCGTCATCTTCATCAAGCCAGCAGGGGTAATCGCTTTCCTTCACAACCAGACGAAAGCGGCGCGTCTGGCGGGTCAGCAACGTCTGACCGGTGGTGGTCAACGCCGCACGGATACGCCGCGCATCTTCTGCCACCCGGCAACTGACACTGCATACTGCATCGCGCACCGCATCAAAAACCGCCCTGATTTCTTCCTCCGTCAGCCATTCACCGGCATACGGGAAAGACACCTGCGTTCCGTCTGCCGGAAGTACCGGCAGCGACTGCCACTGACTGCCGGACAGTACAACTTCCGCCCCGGTTCCGGTCAGTTTCTGAATGGCGGAGGCCAGGTGCGGCGGCAGCACGCCATCGTGGCGGTTAACGAGTAACGTCGCCAGCCGGGGCGCATCCAGCAGAACATAAATGCTGATCCAGCCCGGATACTTCGGGTTACGCTGGTCAACATCCGTCTCTTCCGGCCAGCCCTGCGCCAGCAGCAGGTTGCGGGCGTGACGACAAATCAGTGCGTTCAGCGTTGTGTTTTCGTTCATGATTAATCGTTCTCCCTGAATCGCCGCCCGGAGGCGGCGATAACATCAGTCGTTTTCGTGTCTGTTGTTTTTCAGCAGGGTGCGGGCCTGATTAATCACCGCCTGACGGCGGGTGACGCATTCCGGGACGGCGAGGCCATAATCCCGGGCGGCCCATTCACGTTTCCACAATGCCTGTTCAGCGGTCTGAATCAGGGACGTCAGCAGTTCAGCAGGGACGGTCACCTGGCGGTTTTCTCTCACGTTATTGATGATCTCCATCGCCACGCCGGAAGAAATACCGGATTCAGTCCGCTGGTCTTCCGGGATGTCCTCCAGGCGCGCCAGGACGGTTCTGATTTCATGATCGGACAGAGAAATATCCATTCCGTCAGCGAGGGCCTGAATCTCTTCCGGGGACCAGATAACCAGCATCAGCGGCGTGTCTCCCGGATACTTTGCTGCCAGCGCCCGGCATAGCGTTTCGCATGTTCCGTACATTCTCGTCTCCTTCTCAATCTTTGAAGCAGGAATCCAGTTCCAGAATTTCGGTATACGCCTCCATGAACAGGCGATTGGCGCGATACAGCGTCTGGCGTGTCAGGCGTTCAACAAGCACATCGGAATCAAAGCGACAGCGATGCTCCATATCGTTCAGCCTGGCCCGAAGGTCACACATGGTGTTGGCCACCTCCGCCACGTCGGCGCGAAGTTTTTCGTGTCCGGCATAGTTCATTTACGCAGCCTCCGGTTCAAACCAGTTATCATTCGCGGCCCCCTGCTGCATGGCCCGTTGCACGGCGGCCAGTCGTTGCTGTCCGGCACGGTGATACTGTTCAAGCAGCTCGATACCGATATACCGGCGTCCGGACTGAAGGGCGGCCACGCAGGTTGAGCCGCTGCCTGCAAACGGGTCCAGCACAATCGCGTTCGGATGTGTGAAGCTCTCAATCAGCGGTTGCAGGCTGGTAACGGGCTTTTCCGTCGGGTGATGACGATTGCCTGAATATTTCCAGCCCAGCACATCCGGCAGAGGGTTACGGGGCCGGGCCGGACTGCCCTTTGCCAGGATGTAAGCGCATTCGTGGCGGTACGCGACATACGCAGATTTGGATGTGTAGTTTTTGGTGAACACGAGGTGCCCTGCCACGCTGAATCCGGCGCGTTTCCAGGCCGCCATAAAGCGGTCAATACGGTGCCAGCCGTAGAAGCTGACCATCAGCGCGTCTTTTTTGAGTACGCGGTACATTTCATTACAGGCCGGTTGCAGCCATTCATCGGTTTTATCGCCAGCGATGGTGCGCCCGAAACGGTCACGAAAACCGACGAGGTACGGCGGGTCAGTCAGTATGAAATCAATGGCGTTATCAGGAATACGGGCCATAACATCGATGCAGTTACCGAGGACAAAACGGGACATAACAACGCTCCTTCTCTTACAGAGGACACCAGGAGGGCACCCCTGTGGTGCCCGTTCCCCGCTGCCTGTGGGCTGTTCACCGCGTCCGGTAACGGGTCAGGCCGACCGTGGAATACCGCAGCAGCCGTCGTCTTTCTGACGGCAAGGCTATGCCGCGAAAGCGGCTTGAAGGGCGTTCATCAGAAAAGGGCTCCTGGCTGGCGTACACTGGCACCGACGCCAGCCAGGAGCGGTAAAAGCGCCCGTCCCGTGCCTGATCGGACGCGGGACACTGACCACAGGCAGCGTTCCTGCCGCGCCGCGTCAGCCGGCGCAGTAAAAAGAGGAGCCCGGCGACATCCTTTGTCGGAAAAGAAAAAAGGACGCAACAGCGTCCTTTAACAGAGTTCAGTTCTTATTCATCATCCGGAAACAAGTTCTTAATGTTGTTTCTTGTTTCCAGGAGATTCTGATCGACTGGAGCAGATATTTCTTGCGTAGCAGAATCAACCGCAGGCAGGATCGTTTTTGCATTATTACCGGCAGACTGCAGAAATGCCTCCAGCAAACGAACAACTTCACCATTTTCCTGTTGTGGTAGCGTACTACTGATAATTCGTTGAATATCCTGCATAGACGTGCTGTCTGTCAGGAATTCAGCTATCAGAAACGGCAATCGTTCATCCTGTTTCATCAATGCAGCACCACACAACATCATGGCCCGCATTGCCCGACCACGTTCTTTCTGAGGCAATTTTTCAAGAAACCTGTCAGCCACCCGATCAGCTGCATTTCGTTCCGGATAAATATAAAAAGAGCACTTACGATTATCAGCCATACTCATCCCTTCATTGCCATCATTCCCAACACCAGATCGAACTGAGGATTGTCACTGACAAAGAAACGGTTATCACCCACTCCTGTCGCTTTTTTTACTGCCCCAGCCACAAGGCTGGCACCACCGCCAACAACCATAACATGAGTAAAACCAGCAAAGCGTCCTACTGAATCCGCCACACGATGCTGCAGTTTTTTTTCCCGGTCACGTAATACTGTCAGGATCTGCTCACGCTGTTCTGCATTCGGGATATAACGAGTCAGGAATTCATTGTCATCCCGGCCCTGGATTAGACGATCTGCAAAATAAGAACTGGTTCGTGTACTCACATTCACATCCATCGCATGCTTAACTGCTTCAGTAATGATGGAAACGCCTGTCTTGGGGTCACAATAAGTTTTTGTGAAACCGGACATTTTGCTGCGGACATGTGCAATATCAAGGGTCGTTCCACCGATATCAACGATCAACAGCGACTCCAGATCATTCAGATCTTTCAGCACGTCAAAACCGGCAGGCACGGACTCAGGCAAGACACTGACTTTACGAATGGTAAAGTTTTCACGCCCCTGAACTGTTACAGCTCGTCTGACATTATTTTTCTTACGTTCGATATTAGCCAGATTTGGCTGATCGTTCTCATCCAGATACTCACCTAAAGGTAAAGTCACAACAATATCAACAGGTTGCGGAGCAATACCTGACTGCATCAACGCATGATGAATAGCAACCACATTAACGTCGCTGTACTGATAACGCGTTTCTGTGGTGCGCACTGCATCCGGACTCAATTGATCAAAGCTGTATTTCTCTCCATCAATCTCATAGTTTGCGGAAGCGGGTATAGTGGCATCAGTCAGTCCCTGCAGCGTCATAGACCATTCCGGTTTAAAACTATTCGGGCTAATTAACGTTTTCACTGCACCGTCTTCAACCCAAGCCAGTTTGATGTTGGTAGAACCGTCATCTACAAAGATACGCATCCAGAACCTCACAGAATAAAATGGATTTTTTTAGAAAAATATGGTGTCGAAAAAGATTATCACCTAGAAACACGCATCAGTAAAGACCTGATATCGGCCACAAACAGAAAGATAAAGAAAAATAAAGACAAAAACCGACTCAAATAGCACACCAGGGAACAAACAAGAACAATAAAAGACAAATGCAGTTAAAATTCAGAAAAAAACTGAACAGGTGAACGGAGAAGGGGGCTCATCCAGCACATGCTGTATTTGGGTTCAGTTTGGAATTCGGAAAATAAACCACGTTAAGACTATTTTTTAGCCAAATGGCTTTCAGGAATCGCCAGAATGGCGGGACAACAGTGGTTTTGGTGTCCGAAATCGTACAATTCTGTACATCTACGCAAGGAAATGTACGGAAGTAAGCCAAATGGTTATCGGACGGTAGGAACATTTCGTACAGCCTTTACGTTCAGTGAGTGAGCTGGTCTGGATGTAACCACTCGTTCAACTCAATTCTCTTAGCGTGGGAAAATTTCCTTTCTCCAAGCGGCTCCCAAACCGTAATTCCCGGCAAGCCCGGTAAGCTGGGCAGCAAGCTAGGCACTCAAAGAATGAACCGGGGATTCTGACGCTGACCTACAACCGCCAGGATATTGACACGACGGGCCTTATCATTCACTTCATAAAGTACATGCTGCCCAAGTAAGCTAATACGGCGAACCCCTTCGCCATAGCGTTCATCAGTTTCATACAGCCGAGGGTAATCAGCCAGGCGATCGGTTGCAGTGATCAGACGCTCTGTCACGTTCCTTGCATCCCAAAGAGATGCATTCTCAGCCAGATATTCAAACAGCGCAGTTATATCTTCAATTGCACCTGGTCGCCATTCTATTTCATAACTCATTGCGCAGTTCCTGATAACGTCCCTGTAGTTGCTGGCGCAGTTGCGCGGAACTCATTCCCGGCCGCTTATCGGCGCGAGCAGCGGCAACTTTCGCTCGTATCTGTTCGTCGTATTCTGCCCGTGCCAGTTCTTCATTAGCAAGGCGTTGCAATAGTGCAGACTTGTCTGTACTGCCTTCTGGAAAAATACGAGGCAGGCTTTCGGCCAGCTCGCGCAGGAAATTGGCGTTTTCGTAATGTGTGGTGCTATTCATAGTTGACTCCCCCTTCATTTAATAAAGAGCAATTACAGGTTTTTTGATGTCGTACGCATGGGTATAACGAGTCAGAATATCGATATTCACTCCGATGATATTGTTTCACAGGCAGGCGATAACCGGAAAATAATGCTCATTTACCTGGCAATCTGCGTGTTGTCAGGTTTTATACAGAGTATATAACCTTTCAGACACAGCCACCAACATATGCCGCGTCAGCGGCATGGAAGGCGGTACTCTGTGGTTACATGCGGCACAAGTGTAAAACCGCCGAAGCCCGGCGTAAGCCGGTACTGATTGACAGGTTTCACCTTACCCACCCCCGGCCCTGCCAGACAGTGGGGGCTTAAAGGGGTAGTGTGACATCCTGACAGCAACTGAAAGCAAAATGTAAACACAATATTAATTTTTGTAAAAAAGCAATAACTATACAAACATAACTAACTGATATTACTATTAAATATTTAACAGGCGTACAAATTTAGTTCAAATTATCATTGCAAAATATAGTTAATTACAGCAAGTAACTAGTGTTGGCCAACATACTATTCAGATGTCATAAGCATTAATTTCCCTTAAAAAAGGAGTCCTTATGGAATTAAAAGCGAGTGAATTTGGTGTAGTTTTGTCCGTTGATGCTCTTAAATTATCACGCCAGTCTCCATTAGGTGTTGGCATTGGTGGTGGTGGCGGCGGTAGCTGCGGTGGTCAAGGTGGCGGTTGTGGTGGTTGCAGCAACGGTTGTAGTGATGGAAACGGTGGCAGCGGCGGAAGTGGTTCACATATCTGATACGTTGAATTAACCGTTCAGGGAGCATGGTGCTCCCTGATATTAAAAAAGGAAAAGATATGATCAATATTCTGCCATTTGAGATAATTTCCAGAAATACAAAGACCCTGCTTATTACCTACATTTCTTCAGTAGACATTACACATGAGGGAATGAAAAAAGTACTCGAAAGCCTACGATCCAAACAGGGTATTATTTCTGAATACCTCCTTGATAAACTACTGGACGAATCGCTTATTGATAAAGACAAGGGCAAAGAGTTTCTTATTACCACAGGCGTGATAAATAAAACGAAAACATCACCTCTCTGGGTAAACTCAGTCATAATAAGCGATGTTCCACATCTTTTCAGTAATGCCCGGGAACAATGGAAATCTGATGGTGTTTTTGTTTCTCATATCATTGATATAAAAGATAATAATATTAATGTGAGCGATTCAACACTAATCTGGTTACATCTCGAAAACTATCATTCAGACATTGTAAAAAGAATCTATTCAAAATTTGAAAGTAACCCTGGTGTTGCCTTCATCCAAAGCTACTACCTAAAGGAGTCATTCAGGATAGATGGAGTATATTCACCTGATCTTGGTACTCCCTGCCATTTTTGTCATATAGAGAGATGAGCAGGGAAGAAAAAAGCTTCAGACGTAACGAAATGTCCTGGGCAAATTTACTTCAGTTACTGAAAAAATACTAAATGACACTACCAGCATTGGCTTTAGGCGAGTCAGAAAGAGGATTCAGCTATCATTTAATAAAACGGCGACTTCAGGAGTTGACAGGTACTTCACTGGTTAAAAGTCATGTCGATAGCTTTATGTCATCTGTTAGCGCTGATTTAATCACCTGTATTTTATGTAAAGAGCCGGTAATTCACTGGCAGGCTTGCAGCTGTCTGGAGAGATAACATGTCAAAACACGAACTCTCTTTAGTGGAAGTAACGCATTACACAGATCCTGAAGTTCTGGCCATTGTTAAAGATTTTCATGTCAGAGGTAACTTTGCTTCCCTCCCCGAATTTGCTGAACGAACTTTCGTGTCCGCGGTACCTCTTGCCCATCTGGAGAAATTTGAAAATAAAGAAGTTCTCTTCAGGCCAGGTTTCAGCTCCGTAATAAACATATCCTCATCACATAATTTTAGTCGTGAAAGGCTCCCATCAGGAATAAACTTTTGCGACAAAAATAAACTTTCCATTCGTACTATTGAAAAGTTATTAGTCAATGCATTCAGCTCACCTGATCCTAGCTCTGTAAGAAGACCTTATCCTTCTGGGGGGGCATTGTGCCCGATTGAAGTTTTTTTATGCAGATTATCTGAAAATACAGAAAACTGGCAGTCAGGAACTAATGTTTATCACTACCTGCCGCTAAGTCAGGCACTGGAACCTGTTGCTACATGTAATACTCAGTCACTCTACCGAAGCCTGTCCGGTGGGGATTCGGAACGTCTTGGTAAACCCCATTTTGCTCTCGTCTATTGCATTATTTTTGAAAAAGCTTTGTTCAAATATCGCTACAGAGGATACCGGATGGCCTTAATGGAAACAGGTTCGATGTATCAGAACGCAGTATTGGTTGCAGATCAAATAGGACTGAAAAACCGGGTATGGGCGGGATATACCGATTCATACGTAGCAAAAACAATGAATCTGGATCAGAGGACTGTAGCGCCACTGATCGTTCAGTTTTTTGGAGATGTAAACGATGATAAATGTCTACAGTAACCTTATGTCCGCATGGCCGGCCACAATGGCCATGAGTCCAAAACTGAACAGAAATATGCCAACGTTTTCTCAGATATGGGACTATGAGCGTATTACACCAGCCAGCGCGGCCGGTGAAACTCTGAAGTCAATTCAGGGGGCAATAGGTGAATATTTTGAACGCCGTCATTTTTTTAATGAGATAGTCACCGGTGGTCAGAAAACATTATATGAGATGATGCCTCCATCTGCTGCAAAGGCTTTTACCGAAGCATTTTTTCAGATCTCATCACTGACCCGCGATGAAATCATAACCCATAAATTTAAAACGGTCAGAGCCTTTAATCTGTTTAGCCTTGAACAACAAGAAATACCTGCAGTCATAATTGCACTCGACAATATAACCGCTGCAGATGATCTGAAATTTTATCCTGACAGAGATACATGCGGATGTAGCTTTCATGGTAGTTTGAACGATGCCATAGAAGGTTCCTTGTGTGAATTTATGGAGAGACAGTCCCTCCTTCTTTACTGGTTACAGGGAAAAGCCAATACTGAAATATCCAGTGAAATAGTAACAGGCATAAATCATATTGATGAGATTTTACTGGCTCTCAGGTCAGAAGGAGATATCAGGATTTTCGATATCACCCTGCCCGGAGCTCCTGGACACGCAGTACTAACCCTGTATGGCACAAAAAACAAAATCAGTCGAATAAAATACAGTACCGGATTATCCTATGCTAATAGTCTGAAAAAAGCACTTTGTAAATCCGTAGTGGAATTGTGGCAATCGTATATATGCCTGCACAACTTTCTTATTGGCGGTTATACTGATGATGACATTATTGATAGTTACCAGCGTCACTTTATGTCATGCAACAAGTACGGGTAATGACTCCAACTTACTGATAGTGTTTTATGTTCAGATAATGCCCGATGACC